>Ga0316208_1000143_pt1 | contig 102066 bp, 76 predicted proteins | sample 3monopyrite_MG_FD_204944 | JGI IMG/M metagenome (GOLD analysis project Ga0316208, IMG submission 204944) | Microbial mat bacterial communities from mineral coupon in-situ incubated in ocean water Damariscotta River, Maine, United States -... | ecosystem: Environmental > Aquatic > Marine >... | reverse complement strand
TTTTAACAAATGGATTCTAATCTTGTATAAAATAATCGACCCTATTGGTGATGAAGCTTTTTGAGGATTTCTTAGGCGCATTAAGGGCTTGTGCTCTCATTGTGATTTTCTATATCGGGATTTGGGATTTATAAAACAAAGGCTAAATTAGAGCTGCATTGAATATCTCACTGGTTTTTTAAATTAAATTTGCCTTGATATTTGTATTCGCCCGTAAACTGTTTTTCAAGTAGTGGTCCTTTTACTAGGAGCTTGTTTTTAAAAAGGTATTTTACAAGCATTAGATTAACAGGTTCTTCGGTTTTCACATCTTTGCCAACAACTTGTACAACAATGATATCATCTGTTAATTCTATGATTTCATTGTTTGTTCTTTTAATTTTTTTCAGAATGTTTTTGTGTTGTTTGCTTTGTGGTGCAACGGGAAGCTTGTATTCCATTAATAGCAATAAATCCCCAACAAGAATGCTTCCACTCTCTGCTATGTCCTCTTTGTTTAATTGATAAGAAGAAGCTTTATTAGTGTCTTTAGTATATCCACTATTTATTATGTTTAGAGTGCTAAATATTATTAGCGTTGTGATTTTTGTTTTATTTAACATACGAAATCTCATTATTTTTTAATTTATCTAAATTTATTAAAATTAGACTCATGAATTGACACAATCAAAAGACCTTTGCTAGTTTTTTAATATTAACCCAAATCCCGATATAGAAATCACGATGCTAATACAAGCCCTTAATATGCCTAAGAAATTCTCAAAAAGCCTCATCACCAATGAGGTGTATTCGGTTTTTGTGAACTCCTTATGCACATCAAGTACTTGCACTATCATTCGCGATTCTATATCGGGATTTGGGATTAAGGAAAAATTCAGCACCCAATTTCCAATAGAGAAAAGCCAATTGGAGTACGAAGATTGCGTCAACCCTGAAATTGAATGCCGTAATTCAGGGTTGATAAGTATCAGACAAATTTTTAAAAAGTATTGCACTGAGTCAAATCACCTGTACTCATGCCTTTTCGCAACCATTTGACACGTTGTTGAGAAGAACCATGAGTAAAGGATTCTACATTGACACGACGGCCTGCATTCTTTTGCAGGGTGTCATCGCCGATGGAAGCGGCGGCTTGTAGGCCTTCTTCGACATCGCCATCTTCTAGCCAGTTTTTTTGTTGTTGCGACAAGGCCGCCCAGACTCCTGCATAGCAATCGGCTTGGAGTTCGAGTTTGACGAGGTATTTGTTGGCATTGCGTGGATCTTGGCGTTGCATGTTGCGCATTTTCTTTTCGGTGCCAAGAATGTTTTGGATATGGTGACCCACTTCGTGAGCGATAACATAGGCTTGGGCGAAATCACCGGGAGCTCCCATTCTTTGGAGTTGCTTAAAAAAGCCTAAGGCCAAATACAATTTATGATCTCCAGGGCAATAAAAAGGCCCGGTGCTTTCGGAATTCATGCCACAGGCCGATTGCACATTACCATCAAAAATTACCAATCCTGGAGCGGGATATTTTGAACCTCGGCGTTTAAAATCAGCGCTCCATGCATCTTCAGTTGAAGCCAATACCGTCTTAGCAAAAGAGGCTAGCTCTTTATCGGCCGCAGATTGTTGTTGGGGAGAGCTTGAACTTTGAGTGCTTTGTTGTGATCCTCCATTGACCATTTGCAATAAGGTTAACGGATTTTTGCCGGTTACCACAGAGATTACAATGACAACGACGATCGTCATAACACTCATCTTGCCGCCACCTTTGACAATTCGACCTCCACGGCCTCCTCTTCGGTCTTCTACATTGCTACTTTGTCTTTGTCCTTTCCAACGCATTTTTCTGCCTCATAATGAAAATGTCGATTATATCATGAATAATTAAATTTTCTGAAGGCATAACTCAAAGCCACAATGGATATCACAATCAAGGCAATGATTTGAAAAATAATATCCGACAAATGACCACCAAAATACATCAGTTGATGCATGATATTCATCATCCAGCCCGTGGGTAAGAGCTGAGCTAGGTTTTGCATCCATTGCGGTGTAATTTCAATCGGCCACCAGCAACCTCCCAGAGCCGCTAACAGCATGGAAGAAACGGTAGCCACACCACTTACTTGTCCTTCGGAACTGGCAATAGAACCCAAGACAACGGCCAATGCAGCATTAAATGCAGCCCAGACCATAAGTATAAGTACCAGTGTTAGCAGGTGATTGCCCCAATGAATTTTAAACAACAACCAGCCGACCAGCATGCCATAAACCATTTGCAGCAAAGTAATAAACCATTTGCCTAGCCACTTGCCTAAAATGATTTCTTTGCGCGTCACAGGTGTGGCTGCCAAGCGTTTCAACACTCCTGATTGGCGTTCTAAAAAGAGGCTGACAGCTCCATTGGTCAGAGCAATCATCATAATGAACATGACCAAAATTCCTGGTACAGCTTGGTTAAACCCAGAGGGGATGTTTTGTTTTTCACCGGCTGAGAGAATTTCTAATTCAACCGTGTTAATCCTTTGGTTGATGGCTTCAAAATTAATCGTTTCATCGGATTTTAGTGTTTTTTTAACGAGTAGAATATCTCCCAAGGTCTGATACAGAGCTTTTTCTATCGAAAATTGGTCTTTGTCCTGACCTAAACCACTGGCTTTGCTGGCGTATTTTATTTCTATTTGTTCCCCTGCTTCAAAGCGTTGTTGTAAGTCAGCGGGAAGCCACAGTCTTCGGGTGTAATCTTTGAAATGGTATTTTAAATCTTGTGCATCAATTTCGGCATTGAAAATTTTAGTGGCAAAGTTTTCTTGCTGCAAACGGTACACAATTTGTTTAGCAATGGCATTGCTTCTACTCATGTTTGCTTGTCCTTCCCAGATGGCTACGTTTTGTTTGCTGTTGGTGCTGTTACCAGCAAAACCACCTGTGGTTGAACCAATAAAACCAAAAAACACCAAGGGCATGACGAACAACCACATCAGCAAAGTTTTCTCTTTAAGCGAATAAAGAAAATCCTTTTTTGCTATAAACAGTATATTTCTTAACATCTTAAGACCTCGCAAAACGCTTAAACAGCGATTGATTGAACCACCAAAGAACAGCTATAAAAAGTCCTGCAATTAAAGCAGGTGTTAGCAATGAGTTTAAAGGGAAATCCTCCAGAAACCAGTGATTGAAGCTTTGCAATAAGTAGCCGTTGGGTAGGTACTGGCCGATAGCGACCATCCATTTGGGCATAGCTTCGAACGGAAAAAAGCTACCACCTAACATCATTAACGGAAAGACCATGGCAGAAGTCACCACCGAAGCGGACTTTTCACTCGGCATCAAAAGACAAATAAACAACATCATAGAAGTGAGTACCAAACCAGAAAGCATGAGCCACAATAAAACCACGCTGAGCATACTCAAGCTTAGTTTTAAGAGCAATAAACCCAGTGAACCAATGACCAAGGCAATCAATGCAAAGACAAAGAGACTGGCCAATAATTTACCATTCAAATAATGATTCAAGCCAGCAGGAGAAGAGAGTAATCGGGATGAAATCCCCTGTGTTTTATCTTTCCAAAACTCCAAAGCCATTGCTTGCGAAGCAAATAACAAAGACATAAATAAGAGGCCCGGAAACATATAGCTCAGGAACGATTTTTCCAATTTTTTCTCGTTGTCCTCTTTTTTTAGTTTTATGGCTTTTATTTGCGGTGGAAACAGTTGTTGTTCCAGAGACTCAATAGTCTTTTTGATTTGTACACTCATCGCAGCCATTTGTGCATCGCTTATGTCCTTGCCCTCTAATAAATCAGTGAATTGTCTGAGCTCTTTGGCAAATAAAACTTGCAGATAAAAGCTACCATCAACCATAACATTGACAGCCGTTTCTGCTATTTCGGGCAGAATGTTTTGACTGGGATTTTTCATCAGTTTGATTGTGGTTGGTTTTTCATCCAAAAAGTTTTGTCCGAATCCTTTTTCGATTTCGAGCCAAACACTGGCCTTGCCATCTTGCATAATGCGTTCAGCTTCATCGGCCGTGACTTTTTTGCTAATAAACATTTCTTCCATGGGGCCTTGACTAAAGCCACCGACTATAAATTGCGACAGAACACTGTCATCGTTATCGGTAATCAGCAAGGTTCCCACAGGTTTAGGCTGTGAACCTCCGCCAGAAATTAATGAGAACAAGCCTCCCATGATCACTGGAATGAGTAAGAACATCGCGAGTTGCCATTTTTCACGAAACAGTTTTCTTATGGCATTTTGCGCCACTACTAAGGTAAATTTCATCAGGCTTCATCTCTTAATGCTCGTCCCGTGAGTTTAATAAACAAACTCTCAAGATTGGCTTGTTGAATGGAGACTTGAGCGACCGACTTTGCTGTGTTCTTTTGGCTATTTTCGATGCAACTAAGGACTTCAGTGAGACGTTTGGATGCCTCAGTTATCAATAAACGAATTTCAGTTTCAGAAATCTCTAACACTTCAGCGCCCAAATGTTCGAGAGCCTGCTTTTCATGCAGATTGTTAAATTCACCATTTAAAGTGATTAAATCGCGTTCGCCAACTTGTGCACGCAAATCATCAACCGTCCCAGAGGCGATGATTTTTCCTTGGTCAATTATAGCGAGTTGATCGCACAAACGTTCGGCTTCTTCCATGTAATGCGTAGTGTAAATAACGGCCGTGCCTTGTTCTTTCAACTTTATTATGGCCTGCAAGAGGTGTTCTCGTGATTGGGGATCGACACCGACTGTTGGTTCGTCCAATAACAATGCAGCAGGTTTATGCAAGATAGCACAGGCGAAATTTAACCTTCTTTTCATGCCACCGCTGAATTGTTTAACGGCTTCTTTTTGGCGAGATTGGAGGCCTACATCCTTCAATACCTGCTGGATTCTTGTTTCCAATGCGTCAGCTCGCAGACCATATGCAGAGCCCCAAAACACAAGATTTTCATGCGCTGAGATATCTTCGTACAAGGCCAGTTCTTGAGGCACCAAGCCTAATGCTTGCTTGGCTTTGATGGCCTCACTTACGGTATTGTGGCCATTGATTTCGACATCTCCTTCGCTCGCTGTTAACAAGCCACTAATACAGTTGATGGTGGTGGATTTTCCTGCTCCATTGGGTCCTAATAAGCCGAAAATCTGCCCTGCCTTGGCGGTAAAGCTAATGCTATCAACAGCGACAAACTGACCGTAGGACTTACTTAGTTGTTTCACTTCTATCATAAAATCACTCTGATTATTCAAACTATTTGCATAGCAAATAACGAAATAAGGCAAATAAGGTTACACTCTAAATCTTATTTCGCTTAAAATTAAAATTTATACATTATAACATCAATCACCATGAAAGCAGTCAATGGAATATTATTGATAATTTTGGTCACCGTACTATGGATGCGTTGGTTTGGTGCGGGCGGGGCTATGGAGTTGCGAGAAAAAGAAGAACTGTATGTTCAACAACAGAAAAAAAATGAAAAATTGAAACAACGTAATGAAAATTTACAAGCCGAAGTGATAGATTTGGACGATGGTTTGGAAGCTTTGGAAGAACGGGCCCGATCCGAGTTGGGCATGGTCAAAGATGGCGAAACATTTATACAAGTCATTGAATAGGGCGGAGAATACTGAACATGACATTGATTAATAATCCTTCTTTTATCGCTTTGCTTGCTTATATTGGTTGGACGGTTTTATTGGTGCTGACTCTTATCAGTTTGCGCGGTATTCGAGTTTTGAGTGGCCAAAAAAAAGCCAATGCTTTTGCAGCAAATGGCGAGGATGAATCCGCTTTTGTGCAGCGCTTGACTCGTGTTCATGCCAATTGTTACGAGCATTTTCCGATTTTTGGAGGCTTGTTGCTGCTGGCTTTGGCTTTGGATATGACTTCTATTACGGATTCTTTAGCCTTCTATTGGTTAAGCCTCAGAATTATTCAAGGCATTGTTCATCTCATCTCAAAAAGTGTTTTGATGGTGTATTTGCGTTTGCTGTTGTTTTTGGCACAAATCACCATCGCTATTTATTGGCTTTCTCGCTTTTTATCGCAGGCTATCGCATAGAAGAATGATGGCATCGTTTGAAATTATTCCTTTTAGAAAATCCTATCAATCGCAAGTCATTAATTTGATTGTAGGCATACAAAGCGGCGAGTTTGGGGTTGAAATTAATGCTGATGACCAACCAGATTTAAAAGAAATTCCACGCTATTATCAACACGGTTCAGGTGAGTTCTGGCTGGCTGTCATTGATGGGCAAGTCGTTGGAACACTGTCTTTGTTAGATATTGGCAAGCAACAATTGGCCTTGCGAAAAATGTTTGTCGCCCGTCACTATCGCGGAGCTCCATATTTTATTGCACAAAAACTCTTGGAGACAGCCGTTCAATGGAGTAAAAACCATGCCATTACCGATATCTTTCTTGGCACCGTGCCTTCTTATCATGCGGCTCATCGCTTTTATGAAAAAAATGGCTTTGTTCGTTATCCAAAAAATAAATTGCCAGAAAAATTTCCAATCATGCTTGTTGATACCTGGTTTTATCACCTTTCACTTGATCCAATTCTATAAGCTCCAACTTGATAACAGGTGTCACTGTGTTCTTATATCGAGATTTCGGTTTATACAACTAAACTGAATAGTTGCAAGCAAACCATTGATGAATAACAGCATAGACTTCTTGGTTTTCCAACAATTGATTGTGATTGATGCCAGTACCAATCCATCTGTTATTTAGAGGAATTTTAATATCCCTGTGTTCGTGAATGCCTAAGGCAGAATTGACAGTCACTAAGCCATCGCCGACAAGTTTGTCAGCAAGGAGTGACTCGTGTTCTTCTGCAATAGTTGAGGCCACAGCATAAAAGTGGATGTTTTTAGGCAATTCTAGCCATGTTCTTTCATCTTTGTTCGAGTCAATTTTGTCTTGATGATTCCAATCTTCATCACTAATATTGCCATAGCGCAAATCGGTAATGCCGTGACTTCGAATAGAGCTGATTTTACTGAAAGGTGCGGTGTAGGGGCTGACTTTAAGCAAAGTGTTGAGCCAATTGCCGCCTTTTTCTAATAGCGCACCATGATGAGGAGTGCCCAGAAAAACAATTTTATCGCATTGCTGCAACCACTTATGCTTAGACTTTTCTGCATAATAGCAAGCACTTCGAGCCAATAATCCACCCATGCTATGGGTTAAGAATGAAAGACTGACCTTGTGCTGCGAAAATTGTTCGAGCAGTTCAGACAATTGTTTGCCATTTTCAGAAATATGCTTGCCAGTATTGTAGTGCAAATAAATCTCAGTATAGCCCAAATCACGTGCCAGAGACTGACCATGATCGTGTTCGTTTCTTCGCCAATGCAAATCATTCATGCATAGGCCATGGATGAGGATTAGAATTTTGCCGTCAGATTGTTTTATTAACTCAAATAGCTGCTCTTGGGATAAAGATTTTCCGTTTCTTCTGAGGCTCATTTGTATCGCTAATGGATTGTCTTTTTTGCATAAATAATCACCCAGTACACCATTACTAGCGGCAATAATCGCTTCACGACTAGCAAAAGAAGGCTTGTCACCGATAGCTTGGCTTAATTGACCGAGCATGACATCCAAACCATCGCCAAAGATATCGGTAATTTTGCGAATATTGCGATACACCATGCCAGAAACCCCTTTGGCTTCTTTTTTTGGGTCGCCTAAAATACCCGTAAATGTTGCAATGGTGCTGTGCATGGATTCAACAATGCTGGTCACGCCTTTGACAGCATCAACGGTGAGTTTTGCAACTCCTTGCAAATCATTTGAAATGTTTTTTGAGGTTTTTTTCATGTTTTGTTTTTGGCTAGGTTTCTGATGGCACGACTGCAACCGTATTTCCGAAACCATTGAATTTGTTCTAAGTTGATGCCCTTTATCGATAAGGCAAAACGCTGAACTTCGTTATCAGTAGAGTTTTGAACTTGGGCAAAAACAGCACTAAGACCGTGTTTTTTGATTGCTCTAATGAGTTTGGTTTTTTGATAGATATTTGCAACTGGGTCTTCTAAAAAATTGTGGTATTGATTCAATTGCTTGAATTGTTGTTCTGTAAGCAAACCCGAATACAAAAGAGATAACATGCGTTGATTGTGCAGATCAAAAGATTCTTTGCCACTATCAACCAGTTGCATTAAGCTTTTGATTTGCTGATCACTAAGTTTTGACTGCCGATCCAAAAACTCATCAAAGGCGCGATGACGACAGTGCTCTGCGTAGCAATCTGGCTTAGTCGTGATATCTGCTAGTTGCTTTAGCAACAATGACTCAGAAACAATGCCCAAATCCAACCAGTCTTGGTTGTATCCGAGTCGGGTAATGGCTTGTTCAATTGAGTCATGCATTGCATAATTATAACTGAGGACTCAAGTGAGATATAGATTAATGATAAAAACTTAAGAAATCCAGCAACTATTCACCACAGCCCAAGCTAAGAGCAGTATTTGCTCATTACAATTCGAGATACGCTGAATAATTGCTGTATTTCTGAAACAAGATTTGGGTATTACTTTAAAAACAACTCCTGAGCAGGTTCTCTTAAATTATAACGCGAGGCCATGGAATAACCATAAGCACCGCTATTGGCAATTAAAAACACATCACCCGGCTTGGAGTGTGGGACTTTTCGATCGACACCTAAAATATCTCCAGTTTCACACATGGGTCCTACCACGGTGGCTACAAAATCCAGTGGCTCATCCATGCGGCTTAAATTAACGATATTGTGCCAAGCTCCATACAGAGAAGGACGAATCAGTGAATTCATGCCTGTTTCCAAACCAATATATCCACTGCTGCCTTTGGTTTTGGTTTGCGTGACTTTTGCTAGTAAGATGCCAGCATTAGCGACTAAGAAACGTCCTGGCTCCATCCAAAATTGCAATTGAGGGTAGATTTTTCTAAAGGACAAGATGATGTTATCCAGTTCAAGCATGTCCAAGCCCTTGTCATGTGGGTTTTCTGTAATGCCCATTCCGCCGCCGATATTAATGATTTCAACAGTTTTAAAAATCTCAATCTGATCGGTAAGATACTTGATGATTCGGTACCAATTTTGATGTTCCAAGATGCCACTGCCTGCATGCGCATGCAAGCCCTTAACATGGATGTTGTGCTTGTCACAAAATAATTTTAATTCTGGCAGTTCTGAGGCATGAATACCAAACTTGGATTGTTCACCAGCTGTTCGGACATAGCGGTGATGGCCGCTTCCATGGCCTGGGTCCAAGCGCAATAGCACGCTTTGGTTTTCAAAAACTTCGGGATGCTCTTCCACTATAGATTTGTTATCAATAGTGACATGCATGCCCTGTTGCAAGGCATCTTGGTACTCTTCGATGGCGGCAAAATTTGGAGTGAACAACATGTTTTTGCTGCTTAAATTCAGTGTTGATTTAACGCGTTGTATCTCACCAGGGGAGACGGTCTCAATGCCTAGGCCATTCTCGGCCATAGTGCGAATCACATCGACATTTGGATTGGATTTCATGGCAAAAAATATCTTGTCGATACCTTGCAAAGATTTCAGTCGTGCAATCTGCTGTTCAATGGTGCTTTTGTCATAAACATAACAGGGCGACGAAGTTTCTGCCAGTTGCAATAAACTTTCTCGTTTGTTTTGCCACCAAGTGGCTTGGCTTGGAGTTTTTTCTGTTTGTTTGTTGATCAATTGCTCCCACGTGGCTCCAAAACCGTATTGATTGGCATGCTCGGTAATGAGACCGTCATGCAAGGCAATCAAAAGTTTGTCGGCTTGGTCTTCATCCACAACGATACTGGTGTTTAAATCGTTGGAGGATTGAGAGGTGAGATAGATGCGTTGCTCGGCAAAAGTGGAAATAATAGGCGCAATTTGCCCTAGCAATGCACGCATGCGGTAACCTACCAGCGTTACCGCAGAACAGTTTTTGTAAATTATAACCGTACAAAACTCCTGCAAAGCCTGTTGCAAGTTTTCTAACAGAGCTTGGTCAATAAAATTATCGGCAGTATCCAAAGAAACAGTCACATTGGTCTGTGCAGTGACGACGATATCAATAGACACACCCAAGCGTTCAAACACAGCAAATATTTTGCCCATAAAGCCTGCTTGATGCCACATGTTCATGGAATCCATCGAGATAAGGGTGATTTTATGGCGGACATTGATCGCCCGTACACGTGGTGAAGTAGATTCGTAACCTTTTTTGATAACCGTACCGTTGGCCTGAGTGTCTTGTGAATTGTAAATGTGTATGGGGATGTTGTTTTCTTCAGCCGGAAGAATGCAACGTGGATGCAGTACTTTGCCACCGCTTGCGGCAATTTCTCGGGCTTCTTCGTAACCAATTTTTTCGATTAATCGAGCGCTGGCAACCACGTGTGGATTGGCGCTAAAGATACCATGGACATCGGTCCAGATTTCTAGCCGCTGGGCTTCAGTTGCAACCGCAATATAACTGGCGGATGTATCGGATCCTCCGCGGCCTAAAACGATGGTTTTGCCCGAACTATCGGCAGCAACAAAGCCAGGCATCATATAAAAGTCACAGTCATGCTGCAATGCTACAGGCTGTATTGTACATTTGGCCGATAAAACACGTGTGGCCTGGGAACGGTTGTCATCGCTGCGACCTATAAAAAACTCCTTGGGATTTAAAGAAGTGATGGTCAGGTGTTTGGACAAGTAGTGCATGGCAATTTGGTGGGTCATTAACTCGCCAAAACTCAAAATAGTGGCTAAATCATAAGTGTCTAAGTGTTTCTTTTTTGCCAAGCCTAGCAGCTGTTCAAAATAAAAATCGAGCTGGAACTCCACGCGCAATTCATGAGCCAGTTCCTGCAGTGAAGATTTTATTTCATGCAGTAGTTTTTCATCGAGAGTTTGACTGTATTTTTCCAGTAAATTGGTGATGCCAGATTTGGCAGAATGCACAATAATGACTTTGAATCCTTGTTTTTGGCGCTGTTTTACAATTGTAAGAATTTGTTGCCAGCGTTGGATAGTTGATACGCTGGTGCCGCCGAATTTTAATATAACCGTGCTTTTACTGTTGCTCATGATGTTGTAGATTAATAATGAAAAAGATTGATTTTGAATGTATAATCACCTTTCAATATATGCAAGCAATTTAATTCATATGAATAGACAAATAAGCGAATCTGAAACAATTAAAAGCTGTCGCCTCAATTGGCGAGACGTTCGTTGGAAATGCGACACCTCGCAACTAAAGTTTAACAGCACCAAGGAAATACAAATCAAGCAAAGTATTATCGGTCATGCCGAAGCTCTTGAAGCATTGGAATATGCCATAGAGTCTCGAGCTTTTGGACAAAATGCTTTTGTGAGAGGTTTGCACGGAACAGGCAGGATGGACATGATTGCCAACTTGCTAAAGCGTTCTAATCCCCAAATGCATGCAAAAATAGATCGCTGTTATGTGGCGAATTTTCAACAACCCGATCGCCCCAAATTACTTTCATTGAAGGCAGGGGAGGCTAAATTTTTTAAGCGTTGGATGAAAAAATTTGCCGATTTTATTACCAAAGAATTAAACAATCGGCTGGATTCGGATGAAATCAAAAGTAAAAAACAGGCACTAGAACAACAAAGCAATCAAAAGATTAATGAAATCAGTCAACCGTTTGAAAAATTACTGGGGGAACAGCAGCTTGCTCTGGTCAATTTCAAAACTGAAAATGGCGTGCAAACGGTCATCTCACCGCTGCACGAAGATAAGCCTGTCAATCCGCAACAATGGCAGGAATTAATTAAAGCAGGAACAATAAACCAACAACAACAAAAGCAAGTTCAGCAGAATATTGTTAAATTTTCTGCTCAATTGCAGGAATTATTAAAAGACATCAACCTGATAAAATACCAATATTCTGAACAAAACCAAGAATTGATCGAAGCCAAAGCGCGACAAGTGTTGCATGCAGAAGCGGCAGCAATTAGCAAACGCTTTCGTTCACCAGCAGTACAAGAATACCTCAATGAGGCTTGCGAAGACGTGATTGAACAGTTCTTTTATTCGGAAAAAGAAAAATTTTATCCACACACACGCTACAGCGTTAATATTTTGGTCACTCACAAGCGGGATACGGATTGTCCAATTATTATCGAACGTGTGCCAGCACTGAATAAATTATTAGGGACAATCGAATCCAAATGGGGAGAGAAAGGTCCTGAACTTTCGGATCATATGAATATTACAGCAGGAACACTGTTACGTGCGGATGGTGGATTTTTGATTTTAGATGCGCGCGATTTGCTTACCGAAGCGGGTTCGTGGAAGATTTTAATACGCACATTAAAAAACAAATTATTGGAAATTGTTCCGGCCGAAATGGCCTGGCCTTTTTCACAACCAACACTTAAACCTGAGCCAATTGCCATTAATGTAAGAGTGCTTTTGTTGGGAGACTCGCAAACTTATTACAGCCTGGACAATTACGACCCTGATTTTCCCCAATTGTTTAAGGTGTTGGCGGATTTTGACAGTGAAATTATTCGCAACAAAGAAAGTTATCAAAACTATGCGCAAGTACTGGCGCGACTTATACGCGAAGAGGATTTGTTGCCATTTGATAAGAGTGCCGTTGCAGCATTAATTGAACACGGTGCACGTATTTGTTCGCGCAAAGATAAGCTTACGACTAATTTTCCTCGGGTTGCTGATTTGGCCAGAGAAGGGCACTATTTAGCACAAAAGTCGCAGCAAGATTTTGTGGCATCCCAGCACATCGAAGCCGCCATAGCACGAACCAAAAAACGCGCAGGTTTGCCCTCAAAAAAATTCCAGCAAATGTTAAGCAATGGCACCATTAACGTCTTTACATCGGACGAACAAGTGGGAGAGATCAATGGATTGGCGGTTATTCATGCAGGACCGATAGTTTATGGATTCCCTTCACGTATTACATGTACAGTTGCTGCGGGCCGAGCAGGCATCATCAATATTGAAGGGCGAGCTGATATGTCGGGTTCTATTCACACCAAGGGCTTTCAAATATTGGGTGGTTTGTTGCGTTATGTGTTGCCGACCAAGCATCCCTTAACCTTTAGTGCATCCATTGCTTTTGAACAAAGTTATGGCGGCATTGATGGCGATTCGGCCTCAGGTGCTGAGTTTTGTTGTTTGATATCGGCCTTGACAGGTATTGCGCTATCGCAAGAATATGCCATGACAGGTGCTATCGACCAGCACGGCCGTTTGCAAGCGATTGGCGGTGTGAATGAAAAGATTGAAGGCTTTTTTGATACGTGCAAGGCTCAAGGTTTTACTGGTACTCAAGGCGTGATTATTCCACAGGCGAATGCTGGTGATTTAATGCTAAGAAAAGACATTCAACAAGCGGTCAAAGACAATCAGTTTTCAGTTTATGCCGTCAAGCATGTCAATCAAGCCCTGGAAATATTGTGCCAACAACCTGCTGGTCGCTTGACTAATGGAAAATACCCCAAAGACAGCATCTTGTACCAAGCGATGCAAAAAGCTCAGTTATTTTGGGAGCATACTAATCAAAGAGCTAAGTAGTCGATTTAAGCTAACTTATGAAAAAGTGATTTGTAATTTTAACGTTTTGTGTTGGCTTATTTTGAAACAGCAAAAAAATTGACCAAGATATAATGCCCAAATCCCAATATAGAAAATCACACTGAGAGTACAAGCCTTTAATGCGCCTAAGAAATCCTCAAAAAGCTTCATCACCAATATTGGAAGATTTAAGTTGATTTTTTAGCCATAAAAACCAATAAATAAAAAATGGCAATTCCCACTAAGTCATAAAATATGTCACGTGCAGAAAAACCACGGCCAGAGAAAAAATACTGAATTGCTTCAATAGAAACAGCCAATGCAATCAAGATAAAAGCATGCACAAACACACTGAGATGTTTGTTAATATAACTTAAGGCCATGGCAAAAATAAAAAAACCAAGAGCGTGAAAGGCTTTGTCATGATTGACTACATAAGCAGGCGTCAAACGCGCGGGACCCAAGGCAAAAACTAACAAACCAGCAATCAAGCAAAAAACCAAAACAGAAAGAAAGACAGGCGTGTTCTTCATGGAGCTTTTGGGATAGCGTTCAAAATGGCTTGACTGTATTTTTTTATCACTATTTTTTCGTCAAATTTGTGCTCGACCTTTAAACGGCCTTTTTGCCCCATTGCTCTGCGTTGTTCGTGACTTAAGTCTAACATTTTTTGCATTTGATTCGCCAAGTCTTTGCTGTCTTTTACTCGGCATAGATATCCATTAACTGCATCATCCACAACATCTCGGCAACCTGGAGTATCGCTTGTGATTATGGGTTTTGCCAGTGCTGCGGCTTCCAATAAAACCCGTGACAAACCCTCGCGATAAGAAGGCAAAACAACACAATCTGATTGATTAATTTTGGCAGCAACATCATCGACATGACCCAAATACTTAATAAGGCCTTGGTCTTGCCAATCCTTTATTTCGTCTCTGCTGATAGCGGTAGGATTGGCTGGATAAATCTCTCCTAGCAAGCAAAACTCGACAGGAGCATGGGTAGTGTTGCGAATCTGTCCAGCAGCCTTAACAAATTCAAGGATGCCTTTGTCTTTAATCATTCTAGCAATCAATAAAAAGACAAAAGGATCCTCTTTATTTTTGCTTACTGGGCTTGGGAAGAATTCTTCTAAGTTTATCCCAGAACCGGGTAGAAGTGCTGTTTGAGATTCTGCAAGCAAGCGTTTATCGATAAATAATTGCTGGTCATCAGGATTTTGAAAAAATACTTTCTGTGCGTAGCGCATTGAAAACCGGTACAGTTTTTGCGCCAGTTTTGATGAAAAATTATCGTTCAAAAAGACGGTTCCTAACCCTGAAACATTGTTCAAACTAGGGATACCCGCCAGTTTTGCCGCTAGAGTGCCATAGATATTGGGTTTTATGGTGTAATGAAGCAAAACATCGGGTTTTAATTTTTTGTACAAGCGATAAAAAGAAAACATCAGCAATAAATCTTGCAGAGGGTTGGTGCCTTTGTTGTTGATTTTGATCTCATGGTAGTCAAAACCCAATTCAATCAATTTGTCCGAATAATTATCTTTGGGAGCAATCGCCAGAATTTTATAGCCTTCTTGCCGCAAAGCCTTAAGCAAACCTATTCTGAAATTATAGATGTTCCAAGAGGTGTTGATGACGATTGCGATAGTTTTTTTTGGTTTTGAATCAGACATTCCAATGCTCCCGCCACATCTGAAACATTAAGATAAACCAAAGCACATTAAGCTTGCTAGAATTGCCATTGTAGAATTCATTTTTGAGAGCGATAATTTCAGTGATGTTAAACAATTCCTCATCCAGTTGTGACGCCTGCAAATGTTTATCCAGCAAGGGTTTTAGCTCGCCAAGCATCCATTCCAACAAGGGGATTTGAAAACCAGCCTTGGGTTTATCCACCATGGCTTGCGGAATATGCTTGTATAAAATTTGTCGTGCTAAATACTTGCCTTGTTTGTTCTTGTATTTTATATCAACAGGCACACGTGCCATAAACTCAATAATACGATGATCCAACAAGGGTTCACGCCCTTCTAAACTAGTGCTCATTGCCGCTCGATCGACTTTCACAAGTACATCATCGACCATAAAGCCCTTGTAATCGCAGAGCATCATGTTGTCCATGAACGATAGGTCGGAATGGAATTCAAATTGAGAAAAATCAGTCGCTTGAATTTTCAGAAATTTCTTCACATCCTCCGAAGCCACATAAGAGGAGGCATTGCAAAACATCTCGGCAAGGCTTGAGGATTGCATGGCTCTTTTGAACTTTGAAAACTTGTCTTGTATATTGCTCGCTTGCTTATTTTTGGGCAGTAAGCCATTGAGAACAGCAACGAGTTTTGGACTCAAGGGTTTTAAAGCCGATTGAGTCAAAACTTTTTTGATGCGGTGATTAAAAATTGACTCAAAACGGTTCAGCATAAAATATTTGCTATAACCACAAAAGACTTCATCACCACCATCGGCAGACAAGGCCACAGTGACCTCTTTTTTTGCCATTTCAGCAACAATCATGGTTGGTATGGAAGAGCTATCGGCAAAGGGCTCATCGTAATGGTGTGGGAGCATTTCAATTTTGTCAAACATGTCTTTGTTACTGACATAGTATTCACTGTGTTGGGTATTAAAATACTTGGCAATGCTCTTGGCATGTGCGGCCTCATTGTATTTTTTGTCTTCAAAGCCAATGGTAAAGGTGTGCAATTGACGTGATTTGTCTTGAGCTAACAAGGCCGTAACCAAGGTTGAGTCATAGCCACCACTTAAAAACACACCAACAGGCACATCAGAAACCATGCGTAAATTTACTGCCTCAGTGAGCAATTCTTCTAAGTCTGTGATGATTTGTTTTTCACTAAGAGCGAACTTTTCTTTTTTGTAGGCTTTTGTGGCATCCCAGTATTGTTTAGACAATAAGGACAATAAGGGGTCAGTACCCTTTTTATTTAAAAAGGGTACTGACCCCTTATTGTCCTTATTGTCTAAATCCAATTGAAGATAACACCCAGGCATAAGTTTATAAGTGTTCTCAAAAACAGTATCGGGAGCAGGAATATAGCCGAATTGAAAATAGTATGGCAGGCTTGATTTATTTAACTTCTTAGAAAATCCGGGCAGGTGATGGAAGGATTTTAGCTCAGAGGAGAAGGCAAACAGGCCATCATTTCGATAATAATACAAGGGCTTAACACCTGCTCGGTCACGAATTAAGGTGAGTTGTTGTTTTTGCTTGTCCAAAATAACAATAGCAAACATGCCAATAAATTTTTCAATGCACTCAATTCCCCAGTGCTTATAAGCATACAAGATGACTTCAGTATCCGAACCAGAGATAAATGTTTGACCACACTTTTCAAGTTCCACTCTAATGGCTTTAAAGTTATAGACTTCACCATTAAAAACCATGACAAAATTGCCACAATCTGAGACAAACGGTTGATGCCCTTTTTTTGAGGTGTCTTGAATTGCCAAACGGTTTTGTCCAAAATGAACAAAGTGCTTGTCACTCTTATGAATCAATATCCCCGAGTCATCAGGCCCTCGATAAGCTAACACCTCTAGCATAGACTCTAAAACAGTTTCTTGTTTTTGTTTACTGATAAAACCGACTAATCCACACATAATGATGCCCTTTTAACACAAAACCCCGAGATAGAAGAATTCTTAAATAGCATTTAGAAAAATTCCAGCAGCAATTCATTTTGATAGGGGAGCCAATACTGTGCATGGGTGGCATAGTTAAGCCAAACATAAAGCACGCTGAGGTAATATAAGATAATGCCTGTTGATACAAATCTTGGATTTAGATTGTGCCTTAATAAAAAAGGCAGACGTGCGAAAACAACGACTTGTATAGGTGTGAAATACAAAGCAACTCTATCTACAGCAGTTGATGCAAAACTAACTAAAAATAGACTAGCTATCGAACCTAATGCGATAATCCGCCAAAATTTATAATCATCAAACTCTTTCTTCCATGAATTTCGGTACAATAAAAAAACTAAACTTGGTAGAAGGTTCATAACTACTCGAATAAGTGCGCCTTGAGACTGCATTTGTACTTCAACGTAGTTTTTCCATAAATTATCTTGGTAATCGGCCAAAAAAGCACTCCACACGCCAATGCCAACTGCAATAACCGCAATTAGCCTTAAGGCTTTACCATTGCCTTGCAAGAATGTCCCCAAGCCAATCATTAATACGGCAGACTTATGAAAGGTTGTTGCTAATGCTATTAAAAAGATAAAATGTGCAAATTTTTTGTTATCAAGAGCGGCCAGAGCCCAAAATACTAACCCGAGTGCTACAGCCTGACGCGTATAGCCCATTACTACCACTACTATTAGATAGGGGACAGCAACAGCAATTGCAAGCCAAGGATTGGGTTGACGGCGTGCAAAAATAATTAATCCAGCCATGAAAATTGCACCACAAATTAGATTGACAGAATAGATTTGGAATCCCCAATCAGCCATAAACCAATTGATCAAATAATAACCAGGGTCTGACCTTTGAAAAATCTCAGAAACATTTAAGTAATACATGTGCTCAAAATGGGTCAAATAAGTGAACCAATCTCCACCAACTTCCAAACGATAACCGATAAAAAAAGTGAAAAATAAAGCCAGTATTATCCACTTAAAATACCCGCCCTTTTCGATTGCAGTTGTATAGGAGGGTGTAAGAATGGCGATACTGCTGGGTAAAACAAATAACATATAAAAAACAAACATGAAATTAAGCTCCGAATAGAACCGCAATCCCAATTGGGGAATGCGGTTGCATAATAGTGAATGTTTTGGGTCTATTAAAGGCTTGTGCTAGCATGGTGTTTTTTGTTTTCTTTATTAGGATTTGGAGAATATGTATGTGGACTTCATCTATGTCACTTTCTAAAGCGTGTTTTTTATGAGATTGATGTATTTTTCGCAAGTACCATTGATATTATAATAGTTTTTTATTTCAGTGATATTGTTTTCTGAAATTTCTCGCCTTAATGAAGGCTTGCTATACAATTCCATCAGGGCTTGTAGCCATTGTTCGTTAGTTTCTACCAAGAAGCCGTTGGTAGCGTTTTTGACTATTTGTTTATTAGCGCCCACTGCAGAAGCGATGACAGGCTTTTTACAGGCCATGTACTGGATTAACTTAAAGCCACATTTGCCTTTTGACCAATTGTCATTGTTCAAAGGCATAATTCCAAGGTCAAACTTTATTATATTCTGAATTTCTGTGTGTTCATTCCAACGAATGACTTTAATATTGCATTGTTCCATTTCTTTTTGCGTTAATAGCGTTTTATCAAAGCCGATAAAGTGACAGCGCGCATTGGTGTTTTGAACAAATTTTTTCAAAGTTGGGATGATACTTTTAAGATAAGGGCTGGTGCTTTTTGAACCAATCCAACCAATGACAAATTCTGAGTTATTACTATCTTGATTGCTGGAGCTAAGTGCCTGAAGGTAATTTTCCAATTTTACAACCGTTGGCAATATCAGAATATTAGTATTAAAATCCTGTGCATAACTTTTAAGATAAGAGTTTCCCACAATTACCGCTTGAGCATACTGCATAACTCGAGCAATCTTTTTGCGCAATAATAAACGAACCAACAGTAATCTGTGTTCATCGTATTTATGAAATATAGCATCATCATAATCAACGATATACTTAATGCCTCTTTTATTTAACAGATACTCAAAGATACTTGGGAAAAAGGCAAATAATTCGTATTCGATGAGGATTAGCTGATATTTATTTTTAAAAATTAAAAGGTGAATTAATAAAAATCCGCGTTTGATGTAGGAGAAAACAGCAGCGAAAATCTTGTGTAATTTACTCTCAGAAGTAAAAAAAACACCAGAAAACAAGGGTTTAATTGTCATCTGAATGCCATGCTTTTCAAAAAGTCCTTTATAATTATAAAAGCGATAGCGACTGCTTGGGCCTTGTTGCGAATATTTAGTCAAAGCTAGAATTTTCAATTTTCACCTATCAATGTATCATAGATATCAGAATACTTCTTTACTGCAATTTCTTTATCAAAATGTTCTATTATTAGCTTGTCATATTCCTTTTTGTTTAATTTAATATGATCAATATTTTTTAATAAATCTAAAGCTGTCGAAGTAATATTTTTATTAAATGTATCCAAGTAAATAGCGGTTCCTACATCGTATTGGTTGATGTAATAACCCATATCCCCAACATTTTCGTTGGTGATAGAAGGCAGGTAGCAGGCAACATTTTCTGCAAATTTTGTTGGCGCAGAAGCTTGTTTAGAATAGCTGGACTTAATAAAAAACAATGAGGCATCAGCAATGTTTAAATATTTATGGACCTTATTAAATGAAGTTGACAAGACTTTAACACGGTTTTTGGGGAAGCGAAAATTAACAAGATAATCATTGATATAGTCATGTTCATTTTTGTTGAGTATGATGAAGTGAAGATTATCATCATGGTTCATCATTTCACGAACCAATATCATCTCTTTTTCAAAATCATACCAACCACTGACAGTGCCAGTGTGTATGATAACCTTGTCATTTTCTGGGTGGTAGTTTAACTTTTTTTTCAAAGTGTAAATTTCATCAATGGCCAATGGTTTGAAAATATTTTTATTGACGCAAGTGGGAATAACGGTAATTTTGTTTTCAGTTATATTCAGTTTTTTTTGCAATATTTCTTTAGCAACTAATGTAAGTGTCACAACATGGTCAGAATGTTTATACAAGTGATTGTCAATATACTTCAACATTCTGTATAAAGGTGTGTTTTTTTTTAATCGTCCACTGTCCACTTTTTCATCAATGGCAAAACCACGTATGTCAAATAACAACTTGACTTTGTATAATTTCTTTAAAATAATTCCAATAACTGCAGGAATCATACTCCTGGCATGAATGATCTGGATTTTTTCAGACTTTATCACTTTTGAACCCAATAGAACTGAGCGCATGATTTGAAAAAGTGATGAAATTAATCCAAATTTGTTTGAATAAGGCAAGTAATGCCATTGGATTCCATGCTTTTTAACGATAGTGTTAATTTCTTCAATTGATGACAAGTCCTTTGATCTCTCAAAAGACACTAGTGTGACATTGGTGTTGTGGCTTAAATCAATTAAATACTCAAGAACTTGAGACCGTCCCAAAGGCTCTGTCATCCCAGTTATTGATATATATAAAACGTTGTTTTTCATTTAACGCATCCTATCATATTTGCAGTGACAGTATAAGTACCAAATCCCAATATAGAAAATCACAATAAAAGTACAAGCCCTTAATACGCCTAAGAAATCTTCAAAAATCTTCATCACCATTAGTATTATTCGTATTTCCAATGTTTTTTTCATACCACATTTGAAACATAAGTAAAGTCCAAATTTTCCTATCATCAATTTTTGTGGCGAAGAAGAGCCGCTTTAATTGTTCAATATATATAACATTAAAAATATCTTGTTTTTTAATCAGTGATTCATTCATGTATCTTTCGATTAAAAACTTCAAATCGTTTCTTAGCCATTTATTTATCGGAATACCAAAACCAGTTTTTTTTCTTTCAAAAAGTTTCCTAGGTATATATTTTGCCAATATGCTTTTAAGAATTTTTTTATTGTGCTTAAATTCTATCGGTAGTTTTGCCGCATACTCTAAAATCTTATGATCCAGTAGCGGCTCTCTTCCTTCTAATGAAATATGCATGGCAGCTCGATCAATTTTAACAAGTATATCATCGGCTAAGTAGCCTTTATAATCTGAGAGCATCATGTTTTCAACGGCCGTCATGTTGCTGTGATTGCTGTCAGCTTGATAACAATAACGATCAGCCAAAGCTTTGTTAATTTCACATTTGGTAAAGACTGAATTGGACAGTTTAAACATATTTGCAACATCATCGAATTCCAATGAATTTTTAAACTTCAAATACTTTGGATATAATTTAGAACTGATGAAACTCAATGAATAAATTGGATCTGGAATGAACTTGAGGATGTATTTTAATGCTTTTTTAAAGGGTATCCGACTGATCATTGCATACCGCTTTTTGAACAATAAATAACTGCTGTAACCAGCAAACAATTCATCACCGCCATCACCTGACAAGACAACGGACACCTTTTTTTTTGCCACTTGAGAAACCAGCGCGGTTGGAATGGCAGAACTATCGGCAAAGGGTTCGTCATACATGTCTGGAAGTTTCGGTATGATTTCCATTGCATCGTTGGTACTGCAATAGTATTCGTTGTGATTTGTTTTTAAATAATTGGCTATTTCTTTAGCATAAGGCGCTTCGTTATAATCTTCATCTTTAAAACCTATTGTAAAAGTATTGATGGCTTTTTTACTGTTTTTTTGCAGCATGGCGGTCACCAGAGAGCTGTCTATACCTCCACTGAGAAATGTCCCTACAGGAACGTCTGAAACCATTCTTAATTGAAATGATTCCAATAAAATGTTTTCCAAATCAGTCTGAGATTGCTTATAAGATGACTTGTTTTTTGTCTGTTTATAGGAATCCACTAAGTCCCAGTATTTTATGGTATTTACACTTTGTTGCATCAGGTCGATTTCTAAATAATGTGCTGGGAGAAGCTTGCAAGTATCTTTAAAAATTGAATAAGGTGCTTGAATATACCCAAATTGTAAGAACATAGATAGTGCATCGGTGTTGATGCTTTTGTTAAACTTTGGATGCGAATAAAAAGCTTTTAATTCGCTGGCATAAAGAAACAATCCCTCTTTTTGATAGTAAAAAAGCGGTTTAACACCGGTTCTATCTCTAAAAATATAAAGTTTATTTTGGCCGGCATCATGTATTGAAAAAACAAACATGCCTCTAAATTTTTCAACGCACTTTACGCCCCATTTGTGGAATGCTTTTAAAATGACTTCGGTGTCAGAATCAGATTTGAAAGTGTATCCAAAACCTTGGAGTTCTTTTTTAATGGCCTTGAAGTTATACACTTCACCATTATAGATAATTGTCAGGTTTTCAAAGGCCATGGGTTGATGGCCCAGTGAAGATAAATCTTGAATAGACAAGCGGCGGTGACCAAATCCAAGCTGGCAATGATTAAGTTGCAAAAATTTATAACCGCTGTCATCAGGGCCTCGGTGTTTAAGAGTCGCCGTCATTGCTTTTAGCTGATTTAATGAACTTGCATTTTTATAGTCAATAAAGCCTACTAGTCCGCACATGTTAACCTCTCTTTCTCAAAAACTTTTGTCCATTTTTTTATTATAGCCTGAGCATCGTATTGTCTTGCTGTTATTTTAGCCTGTTTTGCAATGTTATCAGCAAGTTTTGGATGAGATATCAGCGTTGTAATTGAGTCTGCAATGGCTGAAGAGTCTTGTATTGGAACTTGCATAGCATCGTATTGATCTGTGGTAATTTCCTTTAGGCCATCTATACAAGTAACAATAATTGGCTTTTGTAAATACATGGCTTCAATAGCGACAATCCCAAAGGGTTCTTGCAATGAAGGTATGACAACAAAATTTGCCATATTTAGAATTTGAAACAGTTGTGATTGTTCGAGATTACCACATAATTTTATTGAGTCAGACAAGTTTCGTTTGTTAATGTATTCTATTAGCTGGCTTTTTTCTGGGCCATCACCAATGAACAATACTTTTATTTTACTTTTAATTGTTGGCTTTAGTTTGTAAATAGCATCAACTAAATAGATATGCCCCTTTCTTTTGTCTAAGCGTCCTGGGGTAACAATTAATATTTCACTTTCATCAGTTTTGGAATATACGTTTTGTTTTTCACTTGTATTGTCTTGTAGGCAAGAATCAATTTTTTGTAAGTCAATTGCATTGTATATAACTTCGATTCCTTGCCAAGCAAATTGAAGTTTATATTCTTGGGCTACAGTTTTTGAAACTGCAAAAGTTTGAGAATCAAATTTTTTCGATTTTTTATAAAGCCACATTCTAAACTTATACCAAGGACCTGTTGCAGTATAGTCGCTACTGAGACTGTCATGTAAAACAGTAATGACGCTTATTTTTGGACACAAAATAGAAACCAGTCTGGAATAAAGTATGCCAAAATACAGGTGGGACCACAGTATATCGGGTTTAAATATACGTATTTCTTTTCTGAGTTTGTATAGCGTTTCTACAAGCGACCAGCGATGCATTGTATTTAAATTTATAAACTCAATGCCATTTTTTGTTAATTCCTCGCTTAAATTATCGGGTTTATTAAAAATACACAGCTTGATTTGGTAACCTTTTTTCTTGAGTAATGGCAAAAGAGTGACCAATAGTCTTTCAGCACCACCAAAACCAAGAGTGGGGATAATAACAAGTATTTTCATATAGGGGCTCATTTATTGTTGTTTTTATAATTCATTAATTTGGGTGTAGAAAACAAGTTTACCGTACAAGCCCTTAGCACGTCTAGCAAATCAAGACAATGTCTCATCAGCAAGTATAAAACCACAGCTAAGATACATTGACACTAAGGCTAGTTTTCATTTTCACTATTGAGTGAAGAATCATGAGCAAGAATATCTAAGAACTTGTCGGAATTAAACTTTTGATAATAAAGTGAAGCCCAATTCATAACCGCAATGGAATTGCTATGGTAGTTTTTTATAGTTTTTTGTAATTGGTTTAAAAAATCTTGTGCAGAATAAATAACAGAAGCTGCAACAGGGTATTTGTATTCATTGATAAATATCTGTGTTGGTGAGTCGAAACCCTTAATTTCCATAAATAATGTTGGCACTCCTAAAAGGGCACATTCAAAACTCGTGGTAGAGTGCAGAGTTAGATGTAAACCAGCCTGTTTTATTGCCTGACTTATGTTATCAGAAGCATCAATTTTGATAAAAGATTTGTCTCGAATGACATCAATTTTCCCATGGTATCTGGGGTGATGTCTTAATATTAGAGTATAGTTGTTATTTATGAAGAATTGGCTGTTATTTTCGATTATTTCATTAATAAAACCTACATAAGCATCAAACAAAGTGTCCTTGAAGTCTGGAGTTATTTGCAGTGAAACTAGGATGTTTTTATTGAATGTTTTTGCACTAATTTGCTTTGTAAACATGCTTTGTCCAAGTGCAACTACGTTTTTTTCGTTGTAGTATCTAGATTGATCGTTTTCAATCAGATAGTTTTTAAAACCAATGCCGTAAACCAGAGCCATAATTTTATGTTCTTGAATGGTTTTATCCACAGCACCATTTGCCAACCATCCAGTTTTTTCTTTGCAGATTATTCCATGTTGCATTTCATATATCGCCCCTTGAGAAACACACCTTAAGAGTCCAAGTTTATTTCCTGCCATGTTAATAATAATTGTGCTTTTAAATTTTCTAAAAAAGAGAAACTTAATTATTTTATTGGCCTTGATTTCTATGCCATTGCTTTTTTTTAAAAAAACTTTGGAAAAAAACTTAATAAGCTTAAGTAAGACTATATGCATCAAAGTTATAAAATCAAATGGGATAGCCATTTCATCACGAGGCTGGCTTTTATAAGCTCCTTTTAAATCTGTGTCTTCAAATACTACATAGCTTAAATTATGAGCTTTGCAAAATTCAATGGCTGGTATGTAATAAGGGTTTGTACCTTGTTCGCTCCTGTTAAAATGGTTAAGGTATAGAAAGACTACATCGTAATGCCTTTTTATAAGGGTGGATTGAACGAAAAAGACAAAGGACTTAAATAAATATTTTAAATTGCCTTTCACCTATGCATCCCTCTCTGATTGATTGCTTTCGGATAACTTGAGATTCCATGGCATAGTGTAAACCTTGGCACTGATTCTCCAAACAATAACAAAAGATATAAAAAACGAGATCAAAGAAGCATAAGCTACTCCAATTATACCAAACTCTTTTAAAAGTAAGTAACTAAGAAGAACGTGTAAAATACTGGTTGCAATCGTTGCCATTGATAAGAGGTGCGTTTTTTTAACATAGTAAATATAATTGACAACCATTAAATACATACCATTAAAAGCATAGGCCAAGGAAATCAATAAGATTAATCGGCTTGCTTCTTGAAAATCTTTGCCAACGAGAAGTGGTAGTGCAATTATAAAAATAGCAGAGAAGCATAGGGCAATCAATAGAATGGAAATAAAATACAAATAAGTGAATATCACTACAGAGAGTTTATCTCTGTTTGTGATGTTCTTAAGTTTTTTATACAAATAGGGGCTGTAGGCATTATTAAACGCATGAGCAATAATACCAATTATGGCACCCAATTGAAGTCCAACTGAATACACGCCTGTAGCAGAGAGTCCAACAATAGATGTAATCAGTACGATATCTATTCCTGACCTCATCCATAAAGCGAATTGGTGAGGTATTAATGGAATACCAAATTTTAAGGCATCTTTAATGTGAGGCCAATAATAATTAAATCGCGCGAAACCTCTTTTAAAAAGGATATACATGCTTATTAAACCAAAAATGATGGATGCTATTGAAGTGCCTATTATCCGTCCTTGCCAATTAAAGTGATAGACAATAACCAGCAGCAATGACAGGCCAATATTGACGAGTGTTTGCGAAATTTCATAGATGGCATAAGGTTTTGGTTTTTGTTCTGCCATCCACAGGGTTAAATTAATGATTGTTAGTGTTTGCATTAATGCTGCACAAATTGCTACATAAAGCCATAAGCTAGAAATATTGAGTTTACCAGTAATGAGATTGGAAAAAAGAAAAACAATAATCAACACTATTAAAGTTGAAAACAGCAAAATATTAAACAGGTTTCCTACATAATTTCGAAACTCATCTTTTTTCAAATGAAAATAATTCACATTGGCAGCACCATGTAAATTTATGGCTATTAGAATGGTGATAAAGCCTAAAAAAAGATTATATGAAGCGATAATCCCGTATTCTTGAGTTGAAAAATAGCGTGTTAATATAGGCAGCAATAAAAAAGGGATGCCTTTATTTACAACTTGTAAGACAACATAGATCGACGCATTTTTAAAGAGTGTCTTATGTGTTTGTTTTGTATCTATACTCGTCATGTTTGTTCAATCTTTTTCGGGGTAATATTAAGAGCCTGTATTATCACTTTTTATCAGGATTTGGGGGATAATTTATAAGGTAAAACCGTCGTCAACAATGATGTTTTGCCCATTAACAAACTGGCTCATTTCACTCAGTAAAAAGAGCAAGGCTCCATTAATATCTTGTTTGTTTAACATGCCTTTGCTTAGGCAGTTATTATTGTATTTTTCAACGAACTGTTCTGTTTGCTGGTCATAAATTCCGCCTGGACTTATGGCATTGACCTTTATGTTTTTCCCCTTAAAATATTTGGCCATGTATTTTGTAAGGTGTATAAGTCCAGCTTTAATTGCTGCATATTCAACTGGCATGGTCATTTCGGATTTTTCATATATTTCAAATTTAGGCGCAATAACGCCATAAATTGAAGAAATGTTTATGATATTGCCATAGCCTTGCTTGATAAAATATTTTGCAAATTGTTGCGATGTAGTGAAGTAACCTCCTAAGTTTAAAGCTAGATTTTCCACAAAGTCATTGTATTTAACCTCAAAAAAGGCTCTGCCGTAATTTTTGTTTCTTGGGTATGCATTATTAATTAAAGCATCTATTCTTTTGTATTTACTATTGACTAGATTGATGCAGTTTTGTAATGATTCTTTAGAAGTTATATCTAGTTGGATAAACTCGATGCGATCAGTTTGGTAGTTGTCGCATAACTTGTTTCGAATGTTTTTCCCTCTTTCTTCATTGATGTCTGCTATTATGGCGAGGCCTTTTTCTTTCACTATACACTTTATAAATTCCTGTCCAAGCAGTCCAGCACCACCAGTAACAACAATAACTTTGTTATTTAACATTTTTATTTCTCATCATAAATTCGACAAAACGAAAATCAAGATCGCTGTCAATATCAATTGATCGTTCTTCTGGCATTATATATAAGCCTGTTTTTTCTAAAAAGAGTGTTTTGTTATTAAGTAACACTTCTCTTTTCCAAATATATATAGAGGCATTCATGTCATAGCTTTTTGGCACATCTTGCCTTCGAAGTATTCCTTTATTTTGTTTTTTAGAAAGTGATACCTGGCCATTTTTGTTGACTTCGACCAAATTAAAATAAGGGCTTCTTCTGCTGACCATCCCTGTTATTAAATTGTCATTATCATGGTCAATAAACTGTTGAAAGGAATCAATAATATCATCGATGTTTCTGAGTGGGGCAGTGGCATCTAGGTCAACCAAATAATCAAACCGTTTATCAAAAAATGTCTCACTTCGCAAAAAAGCATCTTGAATAACGCTTAATTTTCCCGCAGTGTCACTCGACAATTCAGCAGAGCGTTTAAAAAACACTTCAGCACCATAGTTTTTGGCCGTTTTCGCGATTTCATCTGAGTCCGTACTGACTACGACATGTTCAAAAAGTTGGCTGGACAATGCTTGTTCTATTGTATAGGCAATTAAAGGTTTGTTATTCAAGAGCTTAATATTCTTGTTTATAACGCCTTTTGACCCCCCTCTTGCACAAATGCTACATAAAATTTGTTTCATGAGTTTAATTCTCTTTTAAATGTGATTTTATCAATAAAGGATAAGAGATTTCTACCTTCTTCATAAGTGCAGGTCTTGCTTCTACCTTCAAGAATTTCTTCATGCATATTTCGATAAGTCATGTCCCGCTCCACAGGGTCAATATTAAAACGAGTCAACTTTCCATTTTTGTCGTATTTCTTAAGTTTGTTTTTTATTAAATCCGCATAAAGTGAAAAGTCTTGGGCGTGGACAATTATTTTTCGAATCGGAGACTTGCTAAGATAATCAATGCTAATGTTTACCAATACTTTCTCTTCGGTGACTCCGATTGCGGTAAAAACATCATCAGAATTGATTTTTAGATCGCTAATTTTGCTATTGATATAATAACAATCTTGTAAGCTTCCAAACAACCAAAAAAGATAATCAAGTTCATGACTTAAGTCTCTTAAAACTCCACCGCCTTTGGTTCTACTGGCACTGTAGGACTTGCTATAGTCCTGGCTGGGTCTCCAGGAGGGCAAATATTGGCCACAATTTATCTGAACGGATAAGACTTTGTTTGTTTTTAGGGTGTTTTTAATTGCAAGGATAACAGGGTGGAAGCGTAAATTATAACCGACAAAAACATTATTATCATTCAAATCCACTTTGCAATCATGGTCAAATAAAGGTTTTTCAACCAGTATATTTTTTCTACTAACCTTGCTACATAAATAGTCCAATTGCTCCTTATGTTTATAGGTTTCACTAGCAATTATAAAATAATCGTATGTGTTCCAATCAGATATATCTGACAGTTCAGAAATAACCTTGATTCCCTTGTGCTTCCGTTTAGAAATAACGGTTATAGATACTATTGTTTTAATTTTTTTCAGTACCTGATAGTGCCTGTGGCCAATAGATCCAAATCCAATGATTAAAACATGTGTGTTTTTCATTTGCGGCTCAATCTTTTTGATAGTTTTTTACCTAAATCCATCATGGGTTTTTCTATATATTTATAGGTCAGTGCACTAACAATTAAGGTAAGAATGGCAGAGAAAATATAGGCCAACGAATTAGCAAGACCCATTTTATTCATCAACATGACCACAGGAATAGAGACAATAGGATGCAATAAATATATTGAGTAACACCCTTGCCCCATAAAGCTAAAAACACCTGCAATCTTTGTGTGGAATTTTGGATTGATGATATAGATGGCAAGTACAGTTAAAATACACAGCGCAGAAAACAGCAATCTGTTCCAATTTGTTACCAAGTTAATTAAGTCTCCATTAACCGGAAGCAGATAAAATGATAACAACAAAACTATCAGCAAGCCACTCCAAAGCTTTTTGCTTATTATTTTGCTGTAGGGAGCTATGTAAAATAGGATGACTCCACTCAAAAATAGAAAAAGTTGATTGAATGGATTAATATAATAATGCCATTGTTCAGAAAGGGGTAAAGAATCTGACAAGATCTGAAATGAAAAATAAACGGCTAAAATCATACTCAGTAAAAAGCAAAGTGGAATGATCGCTTTATATCTACCTGAAAAATAAAACAAGACAGGTATTATTGAATAAAAAACCACTTCATTTCCTATTGACCAAGCACCCACAGAAAGATAAGCAGAGGGATTGATGAAGCCAAAAAGCAGAGTGAGGTTTAAAAACAGATCATACAGGCTTATTCCCAATTCGGAACCAGTATGCAAACTCACTAAACACTTGTAAGAAAAGACAAGGAAAATGGACAGCCAAAATAGAGGGAAAAGACGAAACAATCTTTTTATGAAGAAACTAGCCACATCATTTTTTGAATGAATTCTGTTGTTGTAAACCATGGATAAACTTAAACCACTAAGAATATAAAAAACTGATACCGCATAGATGCCAAGTTTACCTAGCAAGTTTTCACTTCCCAGCTCATTTGGAGATATACTCCACGAGGTATAATGATAAATCATAACCGATAATGCCATGATTCCACGCAAGTAATCCAGTGAATCAATTCTCTCAATCTTTTTAGACATTAAACACAATCAATAAACTTATTGACAAGAGAAAAAGGCAGCCTTAATAAGGCAGAAGAGGGGGATAATTGTTCTTGTTCGCCAGTCATATCGTTGGCTTGAACTGCCATCGAATTTGTTGTTCCAGATTCTGTTTTATACATTAAATATGCCTGCATATTCCTTATTCGCTTTTTCGTATTCATTGATGTGGCCGATATCTATCCAATAATCTGTAATTGGGAAAGCGGATACTTTCTTTTTCGTATTAATGAGCTTATCAAATAATGTGGGCATGTCATAGAATGTATTTCTAGGAATTGAGGATAAACAACTGGGGTTGAGTACATATACCCCAGCACTCACTGCAACTGTTTGAATCGGTTTTTCAACTATAGAAGTGACTGTTTTTCCATCCGTATTGACAACTCCAAATGGAATTTGATTTTCATATTCCCGGATACCCATTGTTGCACTTGGCTTGTTTTCTTCATGAAAATCGAGCATTTCCTTAAAATCAATACTGGTTAATATATCTCCATTCATTACAAAAAAAGGTTTGTTTATTTGTTGCGAAATCAGGCTCAAAGAACCAGCAGTTCCCATACGTTTAGCTTCGTCAATATACTCAATGTTTACCCCAAGATTTTGACCGTTTTTAAAATAACTTTTTATTTGCTCTGCTTTATAGTTAACACTAATTATAAAATTATTGAATCCTGATTTAACAAAATTTTCTATAATGGTGTGCAGGATTGGTTTTTGTGCCACTTTTAGTAATGGTTTGGGTGTGTTTTGAGTTAGTTCTCCCAATCGGGAACCTAGTCCCCCAGCCATTAACACAACGTAGTTGTCATAAATTTGCGATTTCAATAGATCAGAAATAAGCTTTAAACCAACTAAAGTACCGTCATCATCGACCAAAGGGATTTGTTTAATATCGTGTTTGATTGCTAAATATTTTATCTCTGTGTCGCTAGCGTTGACGTGGCAAGACAGGGGGTGAGGGTTATAGACATTAGAAATTGAGCTCTCAATAGTCAATCCCTTTAACAAGCCGCGTCTTATATCACCATCTGTAATGGTTCCGATTAGTTTGCTTTCTTTTGTGACGAAGGCAATTTGCATTGAAGAAGCATCAATGATTTTTAGTGCTTCAAAAATTGATGCTGTTGATGGTATTACCGCATTGTCAATCTTTGTCATTGTCTAAGTTTCCCAAATAGGGTGCTTCAATTGCCACTCTCCAGCATGCTTTCTCCATAAATGCGGGGTTCTAAATTCTTCAATAACCTCATCAAAACGCTCATGCGTAATGCCCATGTATTGGCAGCATTCTTTGATGTATTGATGTGGGTATTCTCCATCAAAACGTTTAATTAAAGCAATGCCTTCATCTCGTGTAATGTCTCCGTTACGAATTTCTTGTGCTGCATCGTAGGTTGCTCTGCCGATACCAAATTTAGTCATGGTTGTGTAGTAATGCAACCAATCTATTTTATCATCCAATGAACTGTATTTACTGTAACTGCCCTCAGTACGATAATCATTCGGTAAAAAATCAGAATTTTCTACTGAGAAATAATAGGTTTCTTGGGGGTGCCATTTTTGGTAATACCCCAAATAGTGGACTTCTGTGCCGACTTTTTCGATTTTATAGGGATCTGTTGGGAAGTAGGCTTCTAAGTCAGCTAATGAAAATTTGTATTCTTCCATTAATTGCTGTGCAGAAACACCGCCTAGAAATAAATCTTTAATGCTGTTTTTTGCAGAATAATATTTTCTGTCGCGTGTAGGTTTGTCATTGTCAACGATAGCATTGCCATATTCCGCTTCATTTTCGCCAAATATAACCAAGGGTATATCCAAAAGTACAGACATTCTAGGTGCTAGGTTTTTTTGTCCTAATATAAACGGCTGGAATGGGTGGCAAAGTTTTTCGAAGGCTAGACGTGTCAGTGTTCGGTGCACTTTTCTATTTTGATGATAGGTATAATTAGCAAAGCCAGAGTCCAACCATGCGTAAAAATTTCGTCGCCCTATTGACGTATAAATTGCTGGAGGCCATGTAACCAATATAGGGTTCATGTTGTATTTGAATTTTAGAATATGCGCGGCCATAACACTGTCTTTTCCACCGCTGCCAGGCACCACAACATCGTATCTTCCATCATTGCGACGAAATTTGTCGCACAAGGCAATTAGCTCTTCATTGCGTTGTTTCCAATCAATATCCGTTCTTTTCTTTTGAGCAAACTTGCAAGGATCACAAATTCCATCTTCGCCAAATGATATGGCTTGTTTCTTCTCATCGATGGTGTTTTTAAATTCGACTGTAGAAGAAGGTCGTTGATTGCTCATGGTGCAACTTCTGCAGTATTTTACTTCTAAAGGTAGGCCATAGCGGCCAAATATTTTATTTTCCATAGAACTCACAATGCTAAAAAGTTTTTAAATAATTGAATGCCAGCCTCTCGGCTCTTTTCTGGGTGAAATTGAACTCCATAAATATTGCCTTTTTTTACAGATGAAACAATTTGGTGCCCATGGTAGTTGGTTAAAGCCGAAACACATGTATAATTTACCATCTCATAGGAGTGCATAAAATAAAATTCCGCATCCTCAAGGCCTTCAAGTAGTGAATTGGGGTTAATGACTTGAATAGAATTAAACCCCACATGAGGAACCTCTCCATGGCATTTTACTTTTTTAACCTCAGCATCTATCAAGTTAAGTCCTTGGGTCTCACCAAACTCAAAACCAACAGTCGATAATATTTGCATGCCAAGACAAATGCCTAAAACTGGTTTATTTTCAGCAAATCGTATAAGCTGGGGTATTAATTCAAGCAGTTTTAATTCTGAAATTGCATCTGCATAACTGCCTACTCCTGGAAGGATAATTTTATCGACATTGTCTAGGGAAGAGTTTTTGGAAATTAACACAACCTTTCCTCCTGCTGCCTCCATTGCTCTTTGAATACTGGTAATATTGCCAGCAATTCCATAATTAATTAAGCCTATGGTTTGATTCATTTGGACACCTTTATCCCATTTTTTGATAGATATTCTTTAATTTCGGTAATTGTTGTTATTTTGTAGTGCAACAGTGAGGCTACAGCAACACCGTTTGGCTTGGCGTATTCAATAACATCTTTTATGTCAGCAAGTTTTCCTGCACCGCTACAAGCGATGACGGGAACATCAACGGTATCTTTCACTTGAGCAACCAGTTCATTGTCAAAGCCAGACTTTCTTCCATCTTTGTCAACGGATTGCAGAAGAATCTCTCCAGCACCTCTTGATTCTGCTTCTTTCGCCCATGATAGAACATCTATCCCTGTTCTTATTCTTCCACAGTCTGTGTAACATTCCCAAGAGTTCCCCCATTTTTTCGCCTCAATATTGATGCTGATAGCTTGTGAGCCGAAGGTCTTAGCAGCATCATCAATCAAGTTTGGTGATTGTTGCAATGCATGCGTGTTGATAGCTATTTTATCTGCTCCAACATGAAAGAGTTTGGATATGTTCTCAATGCTTTGGATACCTCCACCAACTACAAATGGAACAAAAATTCCCTTCGAAGCATTCTCAATTTCATCATAAAGTATCTCTCTTTGATAAAGACTTGAAACAATGTCGATATAAAGTATCTCATCAGCACCTTGCAGGTAATAGTTTTGCCCAAGATTACTTGGAGAATCAATTTTTCTCAGCCCTTCGAAATGAATGGGTTTGACTACTGTAGGTGGTTTTACATCAAGTTTGGCTATTATTCTTACTGACATTATGATCTCATATACTCTTTTGGGTTGTCATTAAATTTTTTTATTATTTTCACTGGTTGCTCAGTTAAGGCTTTGATAATACATTTGGCAGCCTTACCTGCACCGTATCTGTTGATCACGGTTTGACAATGGCTTGTAAAGTTTGTACTTTGCGCCTTTTCCAAAGCAGCTGCAAAACCAGCTATCGAGCACTGGATTACATTTCCGCTTGTCAATCTTCCTTTTTGTCTGTTGCCGATATCAATAACTGGCTTTTTATAGCTTGCAGCCTCAATAATTCCACTAGAAGAATTACCAATAACGGCATCTATATTCTTCATCGCACTAAAGTAGTTTAGCATACCTAAATTAGCTACCATTTTATATTTATATTTGTTATTGGCTACAAATTTTTTAATTTGCTGGTTTATTATTTCTCCTCCAGTATCTGCATTGGCAGCGGTAAAAAGTACATTGAGCTTGGTTGACTCTATAGTATTTAAAATACTGTCTATTTGCGACCTTGTTGATTCTGTTGATAAGGTTTCGGGGTGAAATGTAAATAGTGCGGATTTTTCTCCAAAGTTCCATTGCAACTCATCTTCTAGTTCTTGCTTGGTTTTTAGTTGTAACGATAAGATATTGTCAATGCCAGGAGCTCCTGAAACATGAATATTCTCTTCTTGCTCTCCCATCTGCATAATGCGGTTTTTATATTCTTTGGTTGACGTAAAATGCAGGTGAGACATTTTTGTTATGGAGTGCCGCAATTGTTCATCTACGGCCCCTTCGGTAATCTCACCACCATGTATATGAGCAATGGCTATGTTCATCAATAAACATGTGGTTGCCGCTGCATGAGTTTCAAATCTATCTCCCAATAACAGCACTGTATCTGGTTTTAATTTTTCTAATTCTATTGGCAGCTTTTTCATTAGCGCTGCATATGACAGAACGGTGGATTCTGGTTTTACCAAGTTATTGATTTTTGCATCAATATGAAAGCCATCTTTTTCTATTTCTTTGTAAGTGTAGCCATGTTCTTTTGATAAGTGCATGGTTGTCACGATTAGTTGCAGTTGCAGAGACTTTGATTTGTTGATTTCTTTCATAATAGGGACGAATAGTCCATATTCTGCTCTTGTTCCAGATATTATGCATATTTTTTTCATATTACTTCATCTGCTTCATAATTTTGTTGAGCTTTTGTTCCTATTATACTTTCCCACAGCATGGGGTTTTTACCGTTAGCAGGGCGTTTTGTTGTGAGGTTTTTCTCAGAAAAAAGTTCGCCTTTTTTAATAAGTCGTGAAGCGACTATGGATTTCCTTACAACTTTTTTGTTGGGAATTTCACTTGCACTGGCTTGTTTAATTGCCGAGCCCAAAGCTACTTCTATGTTTCGAATTGATTTGACCATAGAGAGTAATTCCCCAGGATCAAGTGAAGCTTTGTGGTCAGGTCCATCCATGGTTTTGTCTAAGGTAAAGTGTTTTTCAATAACACTAGCACCCATAGCAACTGCGGCTATATCAACTTCTATTCCTAAGGTATGGTCGCTGTAGCCATATTTCACCTCGCACTTTTGGCCAATAGTCAACATGGCGTTTAAATTGACATCTTTCATCGGTGTTGGATACATGGTGTTAGCATGCAAAACCGTAATGTTACTTTTTTCTGTGCCTGCCTTTGTTAAAACACACAATGCTTGTTCGATTTCTTCAATATTTGACATGCCGGTAGAAAGAATGATTTTTTTCTGAAGTTTCCCTATGGCTTTAAGATAAGGATAATTTGTGATTTCACCACTTGGGATTTTAAAGACTTCTAAACCTAGATCATTTAACAATTTGATGCTGTCTAAATCAAAGGGTGTTGACATAAAATAGATGTCTTTTTTTAAACAATAGTCAATTAATTCATGGTGAGCGTGTTCATCTAACTCCAGCTTCTTAAGCATTTGGTATTGAGACTCCTTAAAGGAAGTGTTGTTTTTTTGATAGTCTGCTTTAGGGGCAGACTTAGAAACAAGCTTTTTTGCTTTGAATGTTTGGAATTTTATCGCATCTGCACCAGCAGTTACAGCGGCATCAATCAGTTTTTTTGCTAGCTTTAAATCACCATTGTGATTAACACCGGCCTCCGCAATAATAAATACTTTTGTGCTCATTTGACTAGTGCTCCTGCCTTAATAAAAGACGACTGCGGGATTTCTATTCCTTGTTTTGTTGTTGCATGGCTTCCTACAAAAGAGTTTTGACCCACCTTAACTTCGCCATTGACGACTGCGGCGGTAGAAATATGGCAATGGTCACTTATGCTTGCATCATGTTCAATGAGTGCTTTTGAATTGATGATACAATTTTGACCTATTTTGGCATCTGCATTTATTATAGCGTGATGCATGACAATGCTGCCTTGGCCAATTTGGGCAAAATCTGAGACGTAGGCTAACGGAGATATCACTGTCGCAAAAGAAGCTTTTAGATCAATTAGTTTGTTGTAGAGCTTTAAACGAGTGGCATTGGATTTAATTTGCCCAACTGTGATAAGAAAGCTACAGTCTTTGACTAAATACTTTGCTATATCACCATCGTTACCATTCACTTTAAAATTTAAAATTGGGCGATTTAATTCTGAGTTTTTGCCAAGAATAGCAACGATTTCAAATTGCTTGCTTGCCAAAATGACATCAATACAGGATTTACAATGGCCTCCGGCTCCAAGCAGAACTATTTTTTTCATATTCGAGCACTGCTAGGTATATTCACAACTCTGTCTGCCAACCAAAGTGTATTTTCTAACTTGTCAGACAAGCAATTTTCGAACATGGGCAAACGAGGCATTATTTCCCAAATGGGTCGCGTCATAATTCCATTATCGTTACTGTGTTTGAGAAAACTTTCTTGTTGTTGCTTGTTTTCTAAGACTATAGCATTGAGCCAGTGGTTTGACTTTGTATTGTTCTGGCTTTCTACAAATTCAATGTTTTGAGTTTTAAAAAAAGCGCTATAATTATCATGGAGTTGTTTTTTGTTTTTCAGGATAAGCGTTAACTTTTCCAATTGCGCGCAGCCCAGAGCTGCATTGATATTAGGCATGCGATAATTGTATGCAATTTGATCGTGCAAAAATTTATATGGGTGGGGTAATTTCGCAGTAGTTGTGATGTGTTTTGCTTTTTTAGCGAGCTCTTTGTTGTTAGTAATAATCATGCCTCCACCTCCTGTGGTGATTGTTTTGTTCCCGTTAAAACTTAAAACTCCTAAATCTCCAAAAAGCCCAGTGTGAGTGCCATTGGCATAACTTCCTAGGCTTTCAGCAGCATCTTCGATAAGTGCAATATTGTATTTTTTACAAAGCTTTGCTATTTCAGCAATATCACAGGGGTTGCCAAATGTGTGCATGGGGACAACGGCTGTTATCTTGTTTCCTGTTTTTATGTTTATGCAAATCCCGTCTTTTATGTGCGTTTCGTTTTGCAGGAACTCTGAGAGAGCCTGCGCGCTTAACCCCAGAGTTTTGCGATCTACATCTATAAAAACAGGCTGAGCTCCACAATAACTTATGGCATTACAAGTGGCTATGAATGTGAGTGCTTGAGTGATGACTTCGTCGTCTCTTTGTACTCCTGCTAGCAACAAGCCAATATGAAGAGCGGCGGTGCCATTGACAACGGCTATCGCGTATTTTGCACCTGTGTATGCGGCCATTTCGGATTCGAATAAGTCAACGTATTTGCCGACGCTTGAAACGAAGGTGGAATCAATGCATTGTATTAAATATTTTTTTTCGTTGCCGATAAAGCAAGGTTCATGCAATGGAACAAAATCCTGAGTAGCAAATTGTTGTCGTATAAAGGCTGTGATTTCCTCGTACATTACATTTTCCCATCTAGGTTTTTGCCTGTATCAAAATGATCGAAATTGGGCAATAAATTTTTAAATTCATCGACAATAGTCGCTTTGTCCCATGAAAGGCAATTTTTCATCTGAGTTATGTTTTTTTCAAACGCATTTAACAAAGCATTGTCAAAGTTAGGCTTGTATTTTATCACACCAATATTTTGGTACTTGTCCAAATCTATGGTTTCTGATGTTGTATAAAACTCCTCGAAACTTTTCTCACCTGTAGTATCACTCTTACTGAAAAGGCATGGCCATTGGCCTTTGGAAGGCAATGTTTTTACTTTATCTCTAGCTTCTTGTTCTGTTTCGCAAATATATGGAGAATATCCCTGTCTATTCAAATATTTTTTGGCAATATCAGCAAAAGATATCAGGTGCAAACGGTCATCTAATTTTGGAAAAAATATTTCGCGGTTCTGAGCAAAAATACATGACATAAGGCACAACTCTCCAGATTCTTGAGGTGTGATGAAATAGCGCTTAATATCGATAGGTGCGACAATGGGCTGTTTTTTCTGTATTCTCTGGTTGAATCCATGCAACAAAGAACCATCAGAAAATGCCACGTTGGCAAACCGTGCAGTTGATAAGTTTATATTAGTTGAACGCCGCATCAAAAACATTTCCATAATGCGCTTGCTTGCCCCCATCATATTCACGGGATTTGCTGCTTTGTCAGTAGAAACACAAAAATATTTTTTAGTTTTGTTCAATATGGCTTGTTGCAGGGTTTTATCGGTGTTAAATATATTAACATCGATCATTCTCATTAGTGTAAAAGGGTCTTTTTCACTGCGAACATGTTTTAGAGCCGATAAATTCAGAATATAATCGTATTGCCCATCACTTTTAATAAAAGCATCGTAGGCAACTGAGCCAATATCTAAGGCAAAAGATTTAAATTCTCCGTCAATATACCCAAAAGAACTTCTCAAGTCGCGAATAAGCTCAACCATATTGTTTTCACTGAGGTCAACAATATGTAGTTTTTTGGGGTTTCTTTTAAAAATTTCTTTACTTACAGCTTGACCAATTGAACCTGCACCGCCAATAATCAAAAAAGTGGAGTTGTTGATTATTTCGTATAATTCTTGATTGTAAGTTGAAAGATCGGAATCAAACAGGGTGTTTTTTCTACCAATTAAGCTTAATATGTCATTCATTTTCCACGCCTCCTAATTTTCAGTAAATAAGAAAGAGCAAAAAGCTAAATTCACCAATGGCATTGAAAGGGTTTTGAATAAAGTGTTTGAATGACTTGTAGTTGAATTATTGTTGATAGAAAGCGGCATTTTGAAAATGATTTTTAGTTTTTAAAGTATAACTATTATAAATAGTGCCAGACATAGAAAGAAGCAATCTACTGATGAAAAGCAGAATTTGACCAAAATATTCCATTATTCTCTTCAAATCAGACTTTTTCCCCTTGCTTCGATTACATTCAAGATCAACCACTCAGTAGGATGGTGTAGAACGAATAATTTAATAATAAACTTGGCAATTGCTTAAATTCGCTTTTATATATTTGGATTTGAGATTAAGCTTGGTCTTTTGGTACTTATTAAATGAAAAAAAAAGTTTTATTAATTGCTTCTGAGCTAGGCAAAGGAGGGGCTGAGAGATCTATATCATTGTTGAGTCATTATTTGTCAAACCATTTTGATGTGACACTTTGTGTCATGACAGAAAAATTGGATGAACTGTACTATAAGACCTGTGAAAATGTGATTTTTATTGATCCGCCGATGACTGCACATTTTATTGGTAGAATTCAGGCGTGGATGTATAAAATTAAAGCCGTTAGAGCTCTAAAACAGCAAATTAAGCCTGATGTCGTTATTAGTTTTTTGGAAGGGCCTGATTATGTCAATATTTTATCCAGAGAAGGTGAGAAAATTATTTTGAGTATCAGAGGAAGCAAGAAGTTCGATCAAGAGATAAGTGGTGTTAAAGGCTGGGTTAGAAAAAAACTCGTTATCCCTTATTTATACAAAAAAGCAGACTGCATTGTCCCTGTTACTGAAGCATTGGCAGAAGAAATGAATAAGTTCTTTAAATTGCCAATGGCAAGACTCAAAGTCATTAACAACTTTTATGAAGTTGATGCAATAGTTGAGCAATCGAATGAGAGTCTTACTCATGAGGAAAGTCAAATATACCAGCAGCGTGTGTTTGTTCATTCAGGTCGTTTGCATGTAGCGAAAGATCAGAAAAGCATGATACTTGCTTTCAGTAAAATCAAACAAAGAAATGCAGCTCGATTGCTGATTCTTGGAGAGGGACCCTTAAAAGACGAATTAATGCAAGTGGCCCACACCTCTGGATTGCAAATATGTGACTGGGAGAACCAAGCTTATGTTGATGCTGACATTTACTTTATGGGTTTTCAGAATAATCCTTTTAAATTTTACAAGCACAGTGATTTATTTATTCTTACTTCATTATGGGAAGGATTTCCAAACGCACTCACAGAAGCATTGCTTTGTGACATTCCTGTAATGAGCAGTGATTGCTCAACAGGACCTAGAGAAATATTGAGTACAAAGCCTTATAAAGCCGTTATCTCGTATCCAGATTATGCTAAATATGGTATCCTGATGCCGTTATTGGCAAGTTCAAAAGAAATAGACTTGTGGGCTGAACAGTTGCAGAAATTTATAAATAATGATGAGTTGTCATTGCGTTATAAGGATTGTTCAAAGGATATTTCAAACAAATATGGTATTAACAGCATATTGAGTCAGTGGGTTGAGCTCATCAATAATCTTTAATTCTAATTCTGCTTTATGAATTTGAATTAGAGCTTAACATAAAATTGAAATGGTGGGTTTTAGACTTTATGTCTTCGAAAAAAAAGAAAATAGCGATAATTGATGCGGCAGAATACCGAACAGGGGCTTATAAATCTATAACAGAGTATATAAAGTTGTTGTCAAGTGACTTTGAGTTCTTTTTGTTTTTTTCAAAGCAGCTTGATGATATTACTTCTGATTCGATTCATTTTGTTGAATTCAAATACACGCGATTAAAACGAACCTTTGTATCCATAATTAAATACCCTTTTGCTTTGATAAAAGAAACATACAAGATGCACAAGTTAGCAAAAGCCAATGATATAAAAATATTTCACCTGAATGATTTGTTTTATCTGCATGGAATTTTTCTTCGCTTGATGGGTTATAAAGTCATTTACCACATTCGTCTTTTACCCAGTTCTTATATCGGTAATGCTTACAAAGCCTATATATTTATCACTAAGATATTCGCCAATAAAGTATTGGTAGTTTCCAAATACCTCAGGTCGTATTATGGTAAAAAAGCCATTGTTATCTATGACCGTATTTATTTTGGTGAAAAGGCAGCATTGTACCAATTGTCTGAAACAACAACGGATTTTATGAAGGTTTTGGTAGTGGGCAATTATATTCGTGGCAAGGGTCATGTCCATGCACTAAAGGTGGTGGAAATGGCTTTAGGTAAGGGTTTTGTCGGTCGTTTGGATTTTTTTGGTGACGATGATTCTTCTGAAAGAGATGCTTTTAGGTACTCTCTGCAAAAAGAGGTGATAATTGCCAGTCTTTCTAAAAACATATTTTTACATTCCAGTTGTGACAGCATTGAAGAATTATACAAAAGCTACGATATTTTGTTAAATTTATCAGAATCAGAATCATTTTCAATGGTTAATCTTGAAGCCATGTATTATGGCTTGGCAACAATTTCAGCTAATTCTGAGGGTCCTAGTGAGCAAATAATCAACAATGAAACGGGCTATTTGGTTGAGTTTGATGATTATGAAAAAATAACTGACTTGTTGTTGACCTTGCAAAAGAGCCCAGACAAACACAGGGAAATATCAGAAAAAGGCAAGGCTCATGTTGAGAAAAAGTTTTTTGATGAAAAATATGTTAATCTTCTAAAGAAGGTTTATCAGGAAGTTTGAAGCCTGTTTTTTTACCTTATTGCTCATAAAAGATAGGAGTTTTTCTGTAAATATTTAGACAAATCAGAGATTTTCCATAGCCCCATAGATTTATCCGAATATTCAAAATCTCCTTCAGAACACCCTTCATTTATTAGCCGCAAAGGAGGTGGAAAATTAAACGGTGGTTTTAACAAGTTGATAGCACGCCAATCCCCTGTGGTAATATCATAATTCAAAGAATGTTTAACAAAGGTGGTCGTCAATAGGTATTTGCTTCCTGAAGCAATGATGTTTTTAATGGCTTTTAATATATCCTTGTTGGATAAATGCACCAAACAATCACGAGTAAAGATTAGGTCACATTTCGGCAACGGATCTTTAATTAGGTCAAGTTGGGCGAACTGAATTGAGCTGGACTTGTATTGTTGGTTATTTTTTTCGACTAAATCTGCGACTATGTCTGCGCCAATATAGTTTATGCGAGACAAGTTGACTTTGTTCATCCAGATGAAATCGCCACAGGGAATATCTAGCAGAGTGTGAATCTTAATTTCTGTCAGCAACAGGTCAAGTTTTTTAATAAGAGCGGCCGTTTGCTTGCTTTCAGAACCCGTTCCTGAGGGGCTTTCTTCGCTATTCCACAGATTGTCTTTATAAATTTTTTTGAAGGCATCTTCAGTGGAATGGCCAAAAAATTGAGAACGCCGTTTTGAATACCTAACTTTGCGAATCCATTGGATGGCTGTTACGGGAACAATGCTTTTCAGTATTTTTTTTATCATTGCGAATCAACCTGCTTTTTGCTTATAACAATGAGCCTATTGCTTATGTATTTAATATTAATTTTATAGGCAATAATTTTTTCGATACTATTTGCCTTTTTTTGTAAGTCGGTTTTACAAAAACCAGCAAACTTCCTGCTGTATTTTAAGGACATTTGATGCTTGTGATGGAACAAGGACTTACGAAGAAAATCTTTGGCTTTTGTTTTTGCCGTATGCATAAATTCGTGCACAGCAATAAGCATGAACTTCGGTGGTTTTGTGGTTTTTTCAATGCGCTTGTTGATTTCATCATGCATTAATTCTACAAAATCGTCCACAGCATCGCATTTTAAATTGGCTAGTAAACTGTAGTCTTCATCATCGAGCTGATTAATGTGCAGGTAAGCAGATTTGTCCTGTAAAATTTGCTTAAGAGTTCGAATGACTTGTTTTACGGTGGTGCATTGTGTGCCTATTTTATTGGGCAGAACTAAATCATGCTGTTTGTTGCTTATGGATTTATAATTAATAACAGCGGTATTGGTAAAGTAAGCTTCGAGCGCTGTGGTACAACCGTCATGAATCATGGTTTTTGCCGCCATCATCCATGGGATAACGGAACCTTCGCTGTTAATAATGATGTTTTCAATCTGGTTGAATGCAGCTTTGTAAAAATCAGGGTTTTCCGATGGGTGAGCTCTGACGATAAAGTTGATCTGCGGAAATTCATTAGCGAGTTTTTGAATGAGTTCAACAAAACCTGCTAATATTTTAGTGGTATAGGCCCATTGTTCTATGTATTTTATTCGTGTGTCAGCCTCAGGGACATAACCAAATCGTGCAGAAAATGTGTCTTTAATCCCCATAATATTGTTGGCTAGAGTCAAATTGGTATTGATTAAAACATAGTCGCCATAAGTGTGTTCCAACTGTTTGGCGGTGTCATTATAGATGCTGTTAAATTTGGGCTTTGCCATATCAAATCTAGGGTGACCAGTGTTCAGAATAACAGGAGGCTTTTGGCTGTTTTTAGTGCACTGTTGGTAATGTATTTTTTGAAATTCTCCCCAGCTGGTAATTAGGTCATTTTCGTCTAAAACTTCTGCTTTTATGCGCATATTGAGAAGTTTTTTCCAGTTGTTGGCATCACCCGCATAGACACCGCCTTCTTCATCCAAATAAACAAGGTCATATTCCTGTTTTTTTAGTTGATGGTAGTGTTTTGTGTTAGCTGTATCATTGAATCCCAAAAACAACTGCTTAAAGATAGATTTACCAATGTATAAGCCATTGTATGTTTTTGCAATTATTTTGTCTATGATGTCATAATGACCAATCATAATCGTGGTGTTTTCATTGTTTGCTAACAAGGCCGCCAAAACGAGTTTGTAATCAAGTTCCCTGCAAATTGTTTCGATCGGTAATACGATGTTGATTTTGTTTTTCATAATTTATGAGTGAGGGTTATAGTTTTCTTTGGCCATTTTTGCAAACTCTTGATTGTTTTCATAAAGTTGGTTAAAAGTTCCAGAACTTTTAACCTGTCCGTATTCCATAAAATATATCTGATCTGCGGCTTTTATAGTCTTCAACCTGTGAGTAATCATAATAATGGTCTTGCTGCCTTGCAAGCTTCTTATGGTTTTCATGACATGTTCTTCGGTGATGGCATCTAATGCTGATGTAGTTTCATCAAGGATTAAAATTTCTGCATCAAAATACAAGGCTCTTGCAATACCCAATCGTTGCTTTTGTCCGCCAGAAAATTTAACACCATTTTCGCCAATAGTCGTGTTAATGTTTTTTTCTAAGTTATAAATATGATCGTACAAATTGGTGCACTTCAGTGCATGGTTGATTTTGTCAATGTCTATTAACTCGTCCTCTTGTCCAAATGCAATATTGTGTTTAATGGAATCATCTAAAAAATAAACCGATTGAGGGATGTAAGCAATGCACTGTCGCCACTGAGCCATAGTGTTTTCAGTGAGGCTAATATTATCTATTAAGATCTCTCCTGCTTGAGGCTTTAACAGGCCTGTAAAAACATCAACAAGAGTTGATTTACCGCAGCCAGTGGAACCTGCAATGCCGACAAAGTCTCCTTTGTTTATCAGCAAAGACAAGTCATTGAGCTGCATTTGATTGGTTTCAGGGTATTGGTAGCTGATTTGTTTTAATGCGATGCTGTTGTTAAACTTCAATGGGTGTTTCGAATCAGGAGCTGCTTTATTGACGACACCGTTGTTGTTGGCAAACTCTGCATAAATATTGTTCAAGGATTGCTTGAAAAATTTGATGCCACCTAAAGCGGTCATGATTCTATTTGCTGATGGCATTAAGCGTATTGCGGCAAAGGCAAACAAGGCAATTGTAGGCAATAATTCGATAAAATCTTTGCCATTACTGACCACAACAATGACGCTAATAGCAATACCCACAATCAGCAATGTTTCTAATATTGGTTTGGGTAAGGAATCTATGGTTTTTGCATAGATATTGTTGTTGGCATAGTGTTTCGTGTATTTGCAAAAGTGTTTGAAAAAATAGGCTTCATTCTGACCCAATTTAATTTCTTTGATTCCATGCAAGCCTTGATTGATCCAAAGATTCATATTAATAAGGCTATTTTGTTGTCTTTTGCCGTGGTATTTGGATTTGGATTTTATCGAAGTATTAAAAATAAAGCCAATGGCAACAAAAGCCGCAACAACATAGCTAGTAACAAGAGGTGATACAACCATGAGGATAGACAAGATAAAGAGCACTACAAAAGTTTCAGTAACGATGGTAATCATTGGATAGAGAACGCTGTTAAAAACCCACAGGGAGTTTTCTCTTAAATTTCTGTACAGTTCTGATGAGTTGGTTTGAATGTGAAACTCATAATGGCTGTAAATGTATTTTTGGTAAAGTCTATTGGCTAAATTGACTTGGGAGCGGAAAGTAAAACGGTATTGTCTGTAATTCATATAAATTAAAAACAAATTTTTGAGGACAAAAAACAAAATTAAGAACACCGAAAACAGCACGATAACCTGTTGTGCTCCATGAATACCAAACTCTTGCAATTGTTTTTCTATTGTTGGATATTGACTGATATATTCGGGATTTTTTAGTAAGGCAATAAAAGGAAAAAAAACAGCAACGCCAACAGCATCCAATAAGGCTCCAAAAACCATAATTATGAGTAAAAACCACAATTGCTTTCTTTCGCTACTGCTGAGTAAAAAATAAAGTTTTTTAATCATTTGTTTGCAAACCACGGTGTTTTTTTAGCACTTCAAACATCAGTTCAGCAAATTTCCAATCCTCAGGCGTGTCGATGTCTTGTACCAAGTGTCGAGGAATAACAATCGGGATACTGTCATTGCTATACAAATAGCCTTCTTTAGATGTGTTGTGCCAGTTAGTCCAATAAAATTGCCCTGCATCTTGGTATGCTTCTTCTAAATCCTGGCTGCGGGTCATGTAGTTTTCGGGAGCAAACATTTGGCAGCGCCCATTTTTTGTTTTTTTGAAGGTTCTTTGCACAGGAAATGGGAAGGTAGCCACACCAAAGGCATTGAAGGCGGTACTGTTTTGAATTTTGTCGAAGCCTTCAAGCAAATATTCTTTTCTTAAAAAAGGAGCCGTGGCAAAAATCATGCAAGAGTAACTGTAAAACTCTCCAAGATTATTAAAATAATCAATAGCATGGTCTCGTACCGATTCGATACCCGAAAAATCATCGGCCAATTTTTTAGGGCGCATAAAAGGAACTTCCGCACCGTAATTTCGGGCAATTGCTGCAATCTCTTCATCATCAGTAGAGACGATAATGCGTTCAAACAAACGACTTGATTTTGCGAGCTCTATGGAATAAGCAATTAAGGGTTTTCCATGAAAACTTTTAATGTTTTTGCGCGGTATTCTTTTGCTGCCGCCACGGGCTGGGATAATTGCGATGCATTTTTCTTTAGTGTTCATTTTTTGATAACTTCCCAATATCCTGCTTTAGTACTGCCAATTCTTTTAATTTTTCCTTCTTTCTTTAAATTGGCTAAATGTTGTTTTATTGCGTTTTGACTAATCCCAACTATTTTCGATAAATTATCACGCGTTAAAGAATTGTTTTTTAACAGTTCGGCTATGATTTTTTCTCTTGATGTGCTTTTCCTTACATTTTCTTGGGTAGTTTCTTGGGTAGTTTCTTGGGTAGTTTCTTGGGTAGTTTTTAAAGATTTTCTTTTTATAAATTTCATCTGTGTAAAGGACCATTGATCATTTATTTCAAATGTAATTTCTGGGTAGGACAAAAGCTCTTCTGTAAGTTTTTCAAATCCTGTACCCCATTGTTCTATAATATTAAACTTCTTAAATAAACTTCCAAGATTATGATTTCGTAATTCACTATAACCTCTACCAATATTTTCTTTGTCAATAATAAGTACTCCAGGACTAGTAATTTCGATCATATCATCAAATATTGCTACTTTTATATCACTGCCTAAAATCGAATAATCTCTATGAACAACTGCATTGATTATCATTTCTCTAAGTGCCAATAGTGGGTATTCCCATCTATTTTCCCTAAACACTTCACCGATAGTTGCACCTAATTTAATATTTCTTTTAATAAAACTTATCGTTTCCTCAATGGATTTTATTGGATCACCATCAAAAGATGCTTGGTCTAGGAATATTTTAGTAGAAGTTCCCTTAAATCTAGCACATTCAATTTTAACTAATGGGAAAAAATCATTCTTTTGAGCTGAAAACAGTACCCCTAAATGAGTTAAAAAATATTTTCCCCTTTCTAATTTTATTAACTTTAACTTCTCATATGTTCTTGCCGATGGTTTTTCATTTAAATTATTTATGATTAGATCATCTAAATTTTTAAAAATATTGGGCTGATAATCTGCTTCATAATTTATAACACCGTCAAAACTAATGCCTCTTTTTTGCCTTTCTAGTTCTTCAATTATTTCTGATGTAGCAATTCTATTAGAAGAACCAACTCTTATATAAGTGCCTTTGAGTTTTCCGTTTTTTTTAAGGTAATGAGGTTTGTTATTTGAGGGATAAAAATGGACAACCAATACAGTTTTGTTTCTAATCCTCACGCTATAAATCTCAGGAATTATATTAGGGGTACACTTGTCATAAATTGAACTTGATATTATTTCTTCATAGTTAACTACATCGTTGTCATTAATTCCAACAAGCTTATTATCATCAGCAACCCCAATAATTAAATCGCCTCCTTGAGAATTAGAAAAAGCCACTGCAGTTTTGGCTATTTTATCAAGAGACGGAACTTCTCTCTTAAACTCTAGTTTTCTATTTTCTTTTTGGGTAATAAGATTTTGAATATTATTCATGTTATTTTTTAACAACCCTTGGGGAATCATGCAAAGGGATTTTTGCATCTGTGCTAAGAGAGGAATAAAAGAGAGAGTGATGCCATTTGTTGTCGTACCAATAAGTTTCTCGGTGTAGGCCATCCTGTTTAAAACCAAGCGTGTTGAAAAAAAGTTTTTTTTGCTGATCGATACTGTATATTTCCGCCCATAATCTGTGCAAGTTTAAAATGCCAAAGCCATATTCTCGCATCAAATTAGCGGCTTCAATGGCATAGGTGTCGTCAATATATAGGTCTTGATAACCCAAATAAATAGAAAAATCGGCACTCCTATTGACCCAATCAATATAGCAAAGGCCGCATGCTCCCATTAATTCATGCGTGTCGAGTTTGATTATGGCAAACATTTTGTGAATAGAATTTATGTCGATAACGGACTCGTACCATTTGAGTTGATTGCTGCTATTTAGCTCACTGCTTTCTCTAAAGTATTTTCGCATCTCTGGTTTGTTCCGCCACTCCATGAGTTGTGGCAGGTCTGTTCTCTCTAAAGCGCGTAAACCGACAAGGTTACCACTAATCATTTTCAATATCTCTGTGTTTTAATTCTTCACCAGCTAGCAAGTCTGAATTTAATTTTTGACCCAGAAGGGCTTCAAATTCATAGGGCAAGACTGCACCATCTGGAGCGGGTCTTAATGCTTCAAAGAGCGAGGTTTGAATCGTCTCGCCTTTTTTAATGGCTTTTATGGCGCGCATACAACGTCTTTGCAAAATACTGGTCTCTTTTTCGTTATCTTCAACTTTTTTTAGGTTGGTTCCCAGAGCCAATTCGAGTTCTCGTGTTCGTTCTACCATTTCCTTCCAGCTTGTTGGATTCATCGAAAAGCGATGGTCTGGGCCATCCAGCGAGTTGTTATTGGTAAAGTGTTTTTCAATCACTTTTGCACCCAAGGCTACAGCACCAAGAACAGTGGCGTGTCCCAGTGTATGGTCGGACAAGCCTAGCAATGTGTTAGGAAATAATTTCGCGTAGGTTTTTAATACATTGAGCTGAATATATTTAAAGTTTTCATACTCAGCGGTATAATTGGTATTGCACTGCATCAGTACTATTTCTTTGTTTATGGCTTCCATCTTTTCCATTAAGGCGCGGACTTCCTCCAAGTTAGAGGCGCCAGTTGCAATCAACATTGGTTTTTTATAACGCGCCATCTTCAAGACAATTTCATGAAAAGTTATATCGCCACTGCCGACTTTATAAGCAGGCACAAAGTCGTCAATAAAATCAATATCGTTGATATCATAAGGTGAAGTAAAAAAATCAATTTCAGCCTTTTTGCAGGTTTCTGCTAAAACAGCTGTCCAGTCCAATGGCACTTGTGCTTCTTCATAAACTTGATAAATCGATTTTTTCCACGACTTTTGGTGACTGGCTTTGCTACCTAGGTTTTTAAAACCATAATCGCTGACGATTGATTTAGCCTTAAAGTGTTGAAACTTGGCGGCATCTGCCCCTGCTTCTTTGGCCAGATAAATCAAATCAATGGCTTTTTGCAAATCACCGTCATGATTGGCTGCAATATCAGCAATAAAATAAGTGTTTGAATGGGCATCCAGTTTGGATGTGCCTATTTTTAGACTGGTGTTATTCATGTTGTTGAGTATATTCGTTATATAAATACTTTAAAGTTTCATCAATTGTTGGCATAGCAAGATTTAAGTCTTTACTGATTTTTTTGCAATCTAGGCCAAGTGTTAAGGCTCTTCGCACTTGTTTTTTGTTGTTAATTAGCTTTATTGCCTTAATGTTTTGCGCTGAAAGTTGAAATATCTCTGCTGTCTTTATGGCAAAGTCGTATTTGTTAATGACATCACAAGCAGCGATATTGTATATCCCGCGCAACTGTTTATAGTAACATTGAATCAATATTTCGCCAAGCTGCTTGACCGAAATTGGAGAAGTATAAAAATTGTTATACATACTGATCTCATCTTGTTTTTGCAGTGATTTTAGCAACCATTCAAAAAACGAATCCTTGCCATTTTTTCTGAAACCTATAATATTGGTTCTAACAATTAAAGACTGATTATAGGCTTTTTTCACAACAAGCTCGGCCTCTCGTTTACTCTTGGCATAATTGTTTTTGAGCACAATAGCTGCCATTTCATTGTGTTTAAGCTGCGAGTCATGATAATAATGATCGGTAGAAACATGGATAAAGTAGCTGCCGTATTTTTTGGCAATTTCTGCTAGTTGATAAGCGATAGAGACGTTGGCTTCAAAGGCAAGAGGATAGTCATCTTCACATTTTTGCAAATTGACCAAGGCAACGGTGTTAATGATAATGTCAGGTTGCCAGTGTTCAAAAATCGTGCGCAGACTTTCTTCAAGTTTGGAAAAATCGATGATAAAATTGGAGTCATCTTCTATGTTGATCGATGATTTTCGAGAAAAGGCTCGGCAATCGTAGGAGTCATACAATTTCATTAGGTTTGATCCTAGTAAGCCTGTCCCTCCAAAAATAGCTATCTTTAGCATCGGTTGAGCTTAAGGCTTAAAGTCTTTATCGATGTGTTGAAGGATTAAATCTCTGATAGTTTCTACCGTTTCCCATTGTGTATTTTCACCAGAATTATAATTAAAGCCTTCTGCAATTTTTGTTGCGGCAAAGTGTTGGACATACTCATCCACAACAAAACGAGGGACGCTGGGTAAAATGCTGTAATATTTCCCCAAATCATAAGTATAATAAGAGTCTGAGGAGGTTATCATTTCTTCGTGCAATTTTTCTCCAGAGCGAATGCCTATGATTTCTTGTCGGCATTCTGGTGCTATGGCCGTGGCCACATCCGTGATTTTATAAGAGGGGATCTTAGGTACAAATATTTCTCCACCCCAAGCAGAACTTAACGCGTGCAAGACCATTTCTACTCCAGATTCAAGGGTGATATTGAAACGCGTCATTTCAGAATGGGTTATTGGTAGTACACCCTTTTTCTTTTGTTTCATGAAAAAAGGAATAACAGAACCATTAGACCCCATGACATTGCCATAACGAACAATACTAAAGCGAATGTCTTTAGAACCACGAATATTGTTTGCCGCAACAAACAATTTATCAGAAGTTAATTTTGTAGCCCCGTAAAGGTTAACAGGAGCAGCAGCCTTGTCTGTTGATAAAGCTATGACACGACTAACATCTGTTTCTAGGCAGGCATTAATAACATTTTCAGCACCTAAAACATTGGTTTTAATGCATTCCATTGGATTGTATTCCGCAATCGGAACATGCTTCATGGCTGCTGCATGAATCACATAGTCTATGCCTTTCATGGCTCTTTTAAGGCGTTCAAAATCACGTATATCACCAATAAAAAAGCGAATCCCAGGGTATTTTAAATGCGGATAATCATGAGCCATTTCGTATTGTTTTTGCTCATCCCTTGAGAAAATAACCAAACGCTTTATTTGTGGCCATTTATCAAAAATATGACGCGTTAAGGCCTTGCCCAGTGAACCTGTGCCCCCTGTTATTAAGATGGATTTATGGTTGAGATTGAGATCGTTCATTCGGAGATTGTGCAGCTATCAAATATTTTATTATATTGTAAGGTGCATAATATGTCTTGAGTTTTTGTGGCTAAGGTGGTGTAATTTTCATTCAGTTGAATTATTACTTATCATGAAAAATACAGACGAAACAATTAAAACAAAAGGATACTCCTCAGCACGGGAAATAAACTTTAGAAAAGAATTCCAGCAAAACTATAGAAATTGTCCGATTCCAGAAGATGAAGTGCTGCAAAATTTGGGTTTATTTATCAACAGGCAATCGATGTCAAGAATACTTTTTTTTCATGATTTGTACCAGAAAATTCTAGATGTCAACGGTATCATCATGGAGTTCGGCGTACGCTGGGGGCAAAACATGGCCTTGTTTGAAACGTTTAGGGGCATGTACGAGCCTTATAATTATTCGAGAAAAATAGTTGGCTTTGATACTTTTTCTGGATTTCCTTCGGTTCACCAGAAGGATGGAGCTTCAGATGTTACAGTCCCTGGCGCTTATGGAGTGACAGAGGATTACGAGGTTTATTTGGAAAAAGTTCTCAATTACCACGAGCAAGAAAATCCCATAGCGCACATAAAAAAACACCAGCTGGTAAAAGGTGATGCTACAGAAACCATTGATCAGTATTTAAAAAAACATCCCGAAACTATTATCGCGTTTGCTTATTTTGATTTTGATATTTATGAACCCACTAAAAAATGTTTGCAAGCTATCATCCCTCATTTAACCAAGGGCAGCATTATTGGTTTTGATGAACTGAATTGGGCAGAGTTTCCTGGCGAAACATTGGCATTTAAAGAGGTTTTTGGCTTGTCGAAATACAGAATTATTCGTTCTCCTTTGTGTCCTTCTCCTTCTTATATCGTTTTTGAATAAGGGTGTTTACAGACTGCTAAGACCAGTTCATCGGGTTGGTTACTGTTTCATTGTGGATGTTAAAACGGCGATAATTCAGGTTTAAGCCGCGGTTTTTTTTGATAATTGCATGGTTTTCTTGCAACTCCTTGATCGAGGTGCATCCCAAAATAATAGCAGTAATCTCATCTATTTGGAGTAAATAGGACAAAGCGAGTTCTTGTAGGCTTATAGAAAGTTGTTGAGCTTGGGTACGAAATTCATTCAGTTGTGTTTGAGCGGCTTTTAATAAAGGTGGTAGTTTCTCTGGGTGAATAAAACACAAGCCTTGCAAATAGGCCGAACGTGCATGAATTTCTATACCGAAGGATTTGATTTTTTTTAGCATTCCTGATTGTTCTAACTTTTGATCAAAAATATTAATGGGAATTTGCATCACATCAAACCGATAATTCTGCAAAACATGGGTGATTTCATTGGAGTTATACAATGAAATTCCAATTTTATTGATTTGACCTTGGTGCTTTAATTGCTCTAATTGCCAATAGAATTGCTTTAATTTATTGCCCTGACTTAAATTAAAGGAATGCACCATAAAAGTATCAATAGGCGAATCTGATAATCGGTCGAATGAAAGCTTTAAGCAGTCTTTGATTGAACCGGACTTTTGAATGGAATCAAGGCTGAATTTTGTAATGATTCGGTAGGATTCATCAAGCTGATTGGCAATATTGATTTCTGCATCTCCATATATTTGGGCGGTGTCAATAAGACGAATGGCATTGTTGCGGCAATAGTGAAAGATTTTCTTAATTTCGCTTTGAGTGACTTTGCCCTTGGTGTTGCTAATTCCATAGTCTAAACCAAACTGTGCTGTTCCTAATCCCAGTTGCATAAGATAAAGCTGTTTGCCTTTTGAAAGAAACATTTCATATAAATCTGCATGACCCTGCAATAAAAACCATATCTTAACAAGTTTAGAAGGTAAATAAAATATCCGTTAGGATTTTATTGATCTGAGAGATTGATTTTTTGTCCGAATGAGGATGGAATTTCAGTTCAATATTGGTAATTTCTAAACCCATATGTTACTGTTCATTGTTTTTAATGTGCCAGATAAAACTATGTTGAGAGATAAAATTAAAGAACTGTACCTGTCTGTTTTGGAGCAAACAGACCGACAACTTGTCGTTGATGAAATTGAAGATTCTACCGTCTTGTTAGAGAATGGTTTGGATTCTTTGGGCTTTGTTATTTTGGTTTCGGTATTATCGGATGAGCTGGGTTTTGACCCTTTTGCGCAGATGGCTGAACCTGTTTATCCAGAAACATTTGCAGAATTTGTGAGCATTTATCAAAATTATAAGGCTTAATACTTTCACTTGAAATACCTCGACCTCCTCAAAGCCAACAAATTATTGAAGTCGGAGCTTCAAACTCCGATTTATTCGATAAATATTGTAGCTAATATTACCGTCAATCAAATCAAAGAAGTCTTTGAATATGGCTTGCGCAAGCAAGGGATTAATGCCGAAGTCAATGTGGCTAATTATGACAATATTTTACAAGAGAGCCAACATTGCAGTGCTTACCAGTTGGTCTGCGTTTTTTGGGAGTTGTGCAATATTTCTGATGGTTTCCATTATAAAGTAGAACAATTGAACAGCGCAGAGTTTGAGGAACTGATAGAAAAGACTCAAATGGAATTGGCTTTCCTTATGAAAAATTTACATGCGGTACCTCTGGTACTCTTTAATGAATTTTCAGGAAAACACTTTTCCAATTCAGCCTTAAAAAAGAGTCGGTTAGAGACACTCGCAGATATATTAAATAGCTATATAAAGCAATTCAAGCCACAAAACTGGCAACTAGTTCAATTGGGTTCGTTGATAAGTAAAACTGAAACAGATGTTCATTGGCCTTATTATTATCAGAACAAATCACTCTATACACTTGAATTTTTTTATGAGTATTGCCGACGAGTCATGCCTGCAGTTTTGTCAGTGACGGGCAGAAGCAAAAAAATCATTGTTTTTGACTGTGACAATACCCTGTGGAAGGGTGTTGTTGGAGAAGAGGGCATTGAAATGTCTGCACGAACTTCACAAGGAGGAATTTTTGCTGAGATTCAATCCATGGCTTTGCAGCTCAATAAAGCGGGTGTGTTACTTGGCCTTTGCAGTAAAAACAACCCTCAGGATGTTGAACAAATTTTGAATCATCATGAAGATATGCAAGTAAAAAACAGGCATATTTGTCTTAAAAAGATCAATTGGTCCGATAAGGCCAGTAATTTGCGAGCTATGGCTGCTGAGTTGAATATTGGTTTGGATAGTTTTGTTTTTGTCGATGATTCTCCTTTTGAAATCAATTTAGTCAAGTCGCAATTGCCAGAAATCACCACAGTACTCGTGCCCGAAAACATTTATCATTATCCAGCCGTAATACGAGAAATATTGCCGCTATTTTACCAATTCTCTCAAACAGATGAAGATAGCAATAAAACACAAATGTACCAACAGCAACTTCTAAGATCTTCAAAAAAAAGTGAGTTCAAGACTTTAGAGCAATACCTCGCATCATTGGCGCTATGTATAGATATCAGTATTAATGAGACCTCTTCGGTGGCTCGGGTAGCGCAGCTCACTCAAAAGACCAATCAATTTAATTTAACTACAAAAAGATATACTGAAAATGAAATCACTCAGTATATGAGTGATAAATCAGTGATGGTTGTCAGTGTAACGGTCAAAGACACTTATGGTGATAGCGGCCTAACAGCTGTGGTGATTGTCAAGTGTGATCAAGCCAGACAAAGCGCCATGATTGATAGCTTTTTACTGAGTTGTCGGATAATAGGACGAAATATTGAGCATGTATTGCTGGATTATATTGTTGAAAAGCTCAAAAAAAGAGGGGTGAAATCCATTCAAGCACAGTACTGCAAAACAGCAAAAAACAAGCAAGTCAGCCAGTTTTATAGTAAAAGGGGATTTAAAGAGCTGGATGAGCCTGCCGAATTGACCGAAAAACTGAAAGTGTATAGAATATCGAGTGAAAACTACAAGGCTTCAACAATAAATTACATACAAATTAATGAAACTTAATCACATTGGAATGGTTGTCAAAGACATCGAGAAACAAGCTCAATTTTATCGAGAACTTGGCTTTGATGTTTCAGATTTAATCATCAATGAAACTCAAAAAGTTAAAGAAATATTTGTTCAACAAAACGAATTAACAACAATTGAACTGTTAGAGCCTCTTAATGAAAGCTCTCCAGTCTTTAATTTTTTGCAAAAAGGCGGAGGAATGCATCATCTGTGCTACGAGCTTGATAAAAAGGATGGGGACATTCATGAATTTATACAAAAACAACGTCAATCCGCCGCTGTAATCTTGTGTTACCCCGTTGATGATATTGCCTTTCAGAGAAAAGTTGCATTTTTCTACAAATTTGGCAAAATTATCGAAGTGCTTGAAGCCTTGTCCTGACCTTTACCTTATTAATAAACTAAGAGCCTATTTTTATGCCGGATAATTATTTAGAAAACAGAAAAATATTTGCCAACAAATTTGGTCAACGCGATTTGTTTGAAGTCATCGATCAATGGCCGTTGTATTGTGGTGTGCAAAACTTGGCCCGAGTCTTGTATATTTATGATATTTTTAAAGAAATTGAATCGGTCCCTGGAGATTTGGCTGAATTTGGTTCTTGGAAAGGCAGCAATGTGGTTCTTTTGGCAAAATTATTATCAATTTATAGCAAAATTAATAGCAAAAGAGTGCATTGCTTTGAGGGCTTCGAGGGCTTGACAACATTTCATGCAGAAGATGGCAACCAAGAAGGCTTACATGGCAAGTACCAAGGGAATTATGATGCTCTTCTGGACATCATAAAATTATACGAATTGGAAGACAAATTAATTATTCACAAAGGATTGATTCAAGACACAGTGCCAGAATTTATCAAAAAAGAACCAGCAACGGTATTTTCCTTCCTTTATTTTGATGCAGATTTGTACGAACCGGCAAAAATAATGTTGGATAATTTTGCTGATAAACTCAGTGTCGGAGGCGTCATGTTGTTTGATGAATGGAACTTTCCTGAGTGGCCTGGGGAAACCAAAGCGGTCTCAGAATTTCTAGAAAAGCACAGCAACTATGTGCAAATACAACCTTCAACAACACGTCAGCCTTCTTTAATTCTTAAAAAAATCAAGGAAAATTAATGATGCTTATAAAACAGAACTCTTATTTAAAAAAAATTAAAACAGCCTTGGATGCATGTGGTCAGGGTCGATTGCTGGTTCATTCCGATATTATGCACGCGATGAAAGCTGTTAAGTTGGTGGCCAATAAAAATGAACTATTGAGTCGCCATATCAAGGCCTTAGAATACTGTGCAGGATCACGTCCATTGTTGTTTCCTACCTTTAACTATAATTTTCCAAAAACACAAGAATACCATCTTGCAAGCACACCATCAGAAGTTGGACATTTGAGTGAATATGCTCGAACGCATTGGGCTCAGTGGAGAACCGAAGTGCCCATGTACCATTTCTGTGGCCAAGGTGAAGAACTGAAATTAAACCATCAAGATGTTATCAATCCTTTTGGAGAACATTCAGTTTTCGCAGAATTGACTCAAAATGATGGCGTTGTGCTGATGTACGGAGCTTCATTTTCTCGTTCAACCATCATCCATTACATCGAACAAATGTTTAACAAGGGTCAAGGGCCATTGTACCGTTTTGATAAAGAATTTTACGGAGAAATTATTCAAACAGAGGGTTCACGAAGAGCGATTACTTTGGTCAATCATGTGCGACCTTTGAACAAACATTTGTCTTATGATTGGCTGGGTCTTGAACAGGATTTGTTGCGCGACGGCCTATTAATTCCAATCAAAGAAGGTGCTTCAACTGCCTGTGTCTATTCGGCGCGTAAAATATTCGATTATATTTTAAACAAAACAGAATCAGATTCCTTCTATTTGCTTGATCAAGAGAGTCGTCAGTGGGTTGCTCCTATGGTAGAAAAACTTGGTCGGCGTTTGCATCTTTCGGATTTTGAAAGTTAGCAATGGCAGAGAATGCTGCTAAGATTTTAGCCCATGAAATGTACGCCTTGTGTGCAGAGCTTTTCCCTATTTGTCGCAGTATCACTGGCGATGGTTTTCGAAAATCTCTATCGATTTTGGCCAGACATATTGAAGGTCTTAAAGTTCATGAGGTTGCAAGCGGTACCCGCTGCTTTGATTGGCAAGTTCCCCAAGAGTGGAATATAAAAGACGCTTATATCATCGCCCCAAACGGTGAAAAAATATGCAATTTCAAGGATTCAAACCTGCATGTAATGGGCTATTCTACTCCCATAGATAGGCTGATGACTTTAACCGAATTGCAAAAAAACCTGCACTCGTTGCCCGATCAACCCACGGCTATTCCTTATTTAACCTCTTATTATCACGAGCGTTGGGGATTTTGTATCAGCCAAGAACAACGGGATCAACTGCAAGAAGGCAATTACCATGTGTTTATTGACAGTGAGTTGAAAGAGGGTTCTCTTACCTATGGTGAAATAATTCTGCCAGGCCGTAGCGATAAGGAGATTTTTTTGTCAACATATTTGTGTCATCCATCGATGGCCAATAATGAACTTTCGGGGCCAGTGGTGACAAGCTATTTAGCAAAGTGGCTGGCGCAATTAAAAAATAGAAAATACAGCTATAGAATCATCATTATTCCAGAAACTATTGGTTCAATCACTTATCTCAGTCGCCACTACAAAGAAATGCAAAAAAAGGTGATCGCTGGTTTTAATATTACCTGCATTGGTGATGATAAGACCTATTCTTATTTGTCTTCTCGAAAAGGCAATACTTTAGCGGATCAGGTCATCTTGCATGTGCTAAAACACAAGCACCCTCGCTTTAAATCTTACAGTTTTTTGGACAAAGGCAGTGATGAACGTCAGTATTGTAGTCCAGGCATTGACTTGCCTGTTTGTTCAGTGATGCGCAGCAAATACGGTTGTTATCCCGAGTACCACACTTCGCTTGATGATATGAGTTTTATCAGTCCTGAGGGATTGTTTGGTGGTTATGATGTCATAAAAACAGCTGTGGAATGTCTTGAAATGAATGCTGTTTTAAGTCCGAGTGTTATGTGTGAGCCTCAATTAGGAAAACGCGGTTTGTATCCCAGTATTAGCAGCAAGAAAACTGCCGCGCAAGTCAGAAACATGATGAATTTTATAGCGTATTGTGACGGCAAATTAAGCGCCCTTGAAATAGCCGAAATTATCGGTGTTCCACTGTGGGACCTTAAAGACACTCTTATGAAGCTAGTGGATAAGAATGTACTGGATTTTCCCGAAAACGACTAATAATTCTAAATAGGCTTCTTTTATTGTAGTTGACGCTGACGCATTACCTCAAGCAAAGCAGCACCTGTATTTCATTCGCACCATTTGCGTTTATCTGCGGACAATAGATTTTGATTTTCGCAGTACCTTTAATAACTGTAAGCCCTATACCTTTAGTAAACTGCGTGTTAAGGTATGCTTTTTTCACTTCTAAAATCCAGCTGTTGTTTTCTTTTTAATGATTTATTATGCTTTTTGAGGTATTATGTACGGCAATACCGTACATTAATATGAGTTGATTATGAATAGCATAAGCGTAAACCAGTTTAGAGATAATTTAAAAACATATGTTGAGCAAACTGTTAGTGAGCATGAACCAATTAAAGTGACTAGGCGAGCAGGTGACGCCTTTATTGTGATGAGTGCTGACGACTGGGAAAGAGAACAAGAAACACTGCATATATTACAAAGCAGCAATTTAATGAAGCAGATTGCTGAATCTTTGGCCACACACCAAACCAATGCTGGGTACAAACCAACACAAGAGCAATTAAATGAGATCACTGGTTTTTGAAGGCAAGACTTGGCTTATTTATGAGCAATTAAGGGACAAAGACAAAAATTTACATAAAGCACTATGTAAAATTTTGAAAGAAATGTTGCGTTCAGATCCGTCTAGTGGTTTAGGTAAACCAGAGCAACTAAAACATAACTTGTTAGGGTTTTGGTCAAAACGTATTTCCCAGAAAGATAGGTTGATTTATAAATTTGATGATGGTTGTGTTTATATTTTCGCTATTGGTGGGCATTACGATCAGCATTGAAAATATTAAAAAGAGGCCTCTTTTATTGTAGTTGACGCTGACGCATCACCTCAAACAAAGCAATGCCTGTTGCCACGGAGACATTCAGGCTTTGCACGGTTCCGAACATGGGAATGTGGATTAAAAAATCGCAGTGCTTTTTCACCAGTGGACGTATGCCTTTGCCTTCGTTGCCAAGAACTATACCGATGGAGCCGGTTAAGTCGGTTTGGTAGATGTTTTTTGAATTAGACTCCAAGGCAGTGCCAGCAATCCATACGCCATTTTCTTTGAGGATTTCTAGCGCTTTGACAATATTGTTCACTTGATAAATTTTTAGATTCTCGGCGGCACCTGCGGCTGTTTTTTTGGCTACAGGTGTTAAGCCTGCTGATTTGTGTTTTGGGAATATTACCAAGTCAACACCCGCAGCATCGGCACTGCGCAGACAGGCTCCGAGGTTTCTGGGGTCTTCAAGAGTGTCTAATATGAGAACAAAGGGATTTTCTAATGCTGTTATATCTCTTTTAAGGTCGCTCTCATCAGCCAGTTTGGGTGTTTTTATTAAAGCGATTATGCCTTGGTGGCGTTCTTTGCAGTGTTTGTTGAGGTACTGTAAGCTTTCATAAGAGAGTTTCAGACCCAATTGTTTGGCAGTAGCTATGCTCTTGTCGAGGCGTGGATTGCGACTGTTGTTGGCAATAACAATTTGTACGATGTTTTCAGGATGTCTTTCTATAACACTGTCTAGAGCATGGATGCCAAAAATCCATTCTGTTTGTGATTTATTCATGTGTGATTCTGCTGATTGAAGATTGAAGTTGTGCTAATTTTTCGCTGAGATGCAACAAGTCTGATTGGTAACGATTTTTTAAGATAGGTTGTTTCGCGAAGACTGTTTGGAATTCAATTTGTGACTTTTGAAACTGTTTTTGACGCTGTTGTTTGTTCAAATTTAAGAATTTTGCACCAAGAACTCTGAGCTGTGCTCGTTGAGCTAGCAATTGATACTGCTGAGGTCTTTTGTTTAGCTCTTGATCGATTGTGTTTAAGTCTTTTAACCAAGTTGATTGGTCAAATTTGCCTTGAGAAAACTGCCATTGGTACTGTATTTTGAATAAAGTAGCCAATTGAGTCAAACAACCTGAGGCATCCAATGGGCTATGCAAACATTCTGTGTTGAATTTTCGACTTTGTCTTAAAGCAAATTTAGGGTCTTGACTGCTTAGGATTTGATTTTTGGCAAGCATATTGTAATAGTAACCAAAATGGGACGACAAAGAGACATCTGGTGAGACTATTTTTTGCAAATTTAATAGCTTGTTATGGATGCTGGCTATTTGCTGAGTTTGGGTGTTAGAAGTTTCAAGATTATATGTTACTCCTGAGAGCATAGCACTGATGTAATTGTATTGCAAAGACCATTTGTGAGGGCTATCTTTGCAGATAAATTCAAAAGCCTCCAAGGCGTGACTAAGGTGGGGCTCTGGGTTTTTGTTTTGAAAAACCAAATAGTCAGCATAAGTCCACTCGACATAACTTCGCGCAAATTGTGCTTGGTTGTTATTGGCGTTTTGTTGTTGTATTTCAGTAGCAATTAAGCTGGCCTGTTGCAATTGGTGATCGGCAGATAAACCATTTTGGTAGCGGTAATAACCATGATTGGTCAAAATTCTAATCAAGTTAACAGACAGTAAAATAGTAGCATCTGCATGTTTAATTAAAGGTCTCAATAAGTTGCTGGCTTGTTGATAAATTTTATCGACTTCTGAGTCAAATGGACGTATTGAGTTGGCATAATTGTACAAAGAAAAAGCATACTCAGTTTGAATCAAATAGTCTTGTGGTTCAAGTTCGGCTGCTTTTTTAAAATGTTCAACAGCGGTTTTAAATTCTGCGCGGCTGCTTTGGTTGATGTCTCTTTTCCAACGGCCATAAATTTGATTGATGTGGCCGAGTAAAAAGTTCTCTTGGGCTTGGTTTGAGAACAAATCTTTTTGTTGGATTAAATTTGAGGCAATTTTTAAGGTTGGGATGGGGTTCTGTCCGCTATCATTCTTGTTCTTAGCACGATTGATGTAGGCTTTGCTGGCGCTGTATATGGCCGAGCGGGTTTGTGGTAACACGGCAACCAAGTCATCGCAGGCTTTTAAACGCATTTCTTTTAAGTTTGTTGCCGGGAGTTCAGCTTCAATTTGGCATTTTGTTTTGAGTACTTTAGGGTGGCTGCGAGCTATCAAACTGGCTTGTTCAATCGATTTGTAGGCTTTTTGGTACCAAACTTGAGCTTGTTTTGTTTGTCCAGACAGTTGTTGCTTGCGAGCTTCCTCTGACATGAGTTGTGCGGCGATAAGTAGTCGAGGAATGGGCCATATTTCATCTGTGTTTATGTTATCCAATTGGTTGAATGCTTGCTGCGTTTGGCCTTTTAGATAAAACAACAAGCTTTTTTCTAATTCCGAAGTGGAGGTTTTTTGCAGTGAAAAGAGGATTTCTGCTGGCTGTAATAACTGCCGTTGCAGGCGTTGTATTTGTGCTTTTCTTCTGTTTGGATCAGAATATTGTCTAGTCTTTTGGGCTTCTTGTTGGTAAAGGTCCAAATAGTTTTTAGCAAGTTTAAGACTGATTTTTGCATTGTCTTTTTCTTGATCGTGAACCGATAATAAAATTTTATGGGATTTGTTATAGTAGCCTAATTCGCTGGCAACTTCAGCGACAGCCAGAGCAATGACCCTTTTAAAAGCTTCTTCTTCGGCATTGTATTTTTTTTCCATTGCGATGAATTGCTGTTTAAGCTCATCTGTTTCTTTTTGAATGTTAGTCACAGGTTTTAAATACAAGAGTCGTGTTGAATTGTTGATTGTGTCGGCTAAATCCCAATAAAACTGACTTTTTTTGCTTTGTTCGATGAGTTGTTGGGCTTGTTGATGTTTTTGGACAGTGGTAAAGGTCAGCAGTACGACAATAGCGATGAGCATAAAAGCTATGGCGCTGTTTAATAAGGGTTTTTTGTTGAATTTTTTACTTAAGCGTTGTTGCAGAGAAAGAGGTCGAGCACTAACTGGGTCTTGTTTTTGATGGGCAATCAAATCTGCAATAAGTGCCTCCATCAATTGGTAACGTTTTGTGGCTTGTTGCTCGCAGCATTTATTTATAATGGACTGAAGGTCGCTGTTATTTTGTGTGGGTAACAACTGTTTTAAAAGCTTCCCAAAGGCATAAATATCACTGCGTTGATCAACACTTCCATTTTCTATCAATTGCTCAGGAGAAGCAAAAGCTGGTGTTGCATAGATGTTCTGTGTGTTTTTCTGTGGTTTATCATTGACAGAAATTCCAAAGTCTATCAAAACAGCTTGAGGTTTTCCTTGTAGGTTTTGGATGAGAATGTTTTCTGGTTTGATATCCAGGTGCAAGACATTTTGCTTATGAACATAGGCAAGAGCCTGACACAATTCAATAGCTATTTGTACAATCCCAGTGAAATCTAACTGGTGTTTTCTACAATAGTCATCAATATGCAGACCTTGAATGTAATCCAAAACCATCCAGGGTTCATTTTCTTTGTTAAAACCTGCATCGATAATTCTTACAATATTAGGGTGTTGAAGGTCGGCTAAAATTTGCACTTCGGCCAAAAAAGCATCGCGCTCATTGGCGCTGGAATATTTGAATTTCAGTACTTTAAAAATAACTTGTTTTTTATATGTACCATCGCTTCTGTGAGCCAAATAAACATTGCTTTGGCCGCCAGAACTATAAAGTTCACCAATTTCATATTGCGCAGAACTTTTTGTTTCTTCGGGCTTTTCTTTATTGAAGGACAGATAAATAAGTTCTTCGGAACTTATGGCAATGGACTCAGAAATAAGTTTTACTTTTTGCGTTGTTTGTTTGCGATTGCTTTTTTGAGAATAAAACAACTGCATAATCTCTTCTTCTGATAATTCTGGGTTGTTCTCAAACAAGGTATCCAGTAGCTTAAAGTCATCAATAGAGTTGTTTTCTGAGTCCATTTGGAATTACAGGCTTATGATAATTTTTCAATAAATTCGAAATCAATTTTGCGATCGTCCAGTGAAACAGCAGCAACAGAAATCTTTACTTTGTCAGCCAATTGAAAAACATGACCCGATCTTTCACCCACCAATTTGTGTTGTATGGGATTGTGCTGGTAATAATCATTGGGCAGTGAGGTCACATGAATGAGGCCGTCAACCATGATATTATCCAAAGTGACAAAAACACCAAAATGAGTGACGCCCGAAACTGTTCCGATCATTTCATCGCCAATAAATTGTTCCATATACATGCATTTGAGGCGCGCATCGACATCGCGTGAAGCGGTTTCTGCACGGCGTTCGGTGAGTGAGCATTGCACACACATCTCTATGGCTTTTTGTTGTGAATAAATATAGCGCTTGGGTTTTTTGCTCTTAATGATGTAATCAATAGCGCGATGAATCATGAGATCAGGATAACGTCGAATGGGAGAAGTAAAATGCGCATAATAATCCAGAGCCAAACCAAAGTGACCGCCATTTTCGGCTTCATAACTGGCCAAGGCTTGTGAACGCAAGAGGACACTTTCAATCAGCGAAACGTCGTCTCTGCCTTGGATTTGTTCAATAATACGTTCGAAGTCCTTGGGTTGAACAGGATCACTAAAATTGGGTTTGATGCCCAATGACTGCAAAAAGGCTTTCAGGTCGGTTAGTTTTCTGGGTGGAGGAGTGTCGTGTACCCGATAAGCGGCAGGAATTTTGTGCTTGGAAACAAATTTGGCAGCACAAATATTGGCGGCAATCATAAAGGCTTCGATCAATTTGTGTGCATCATTACGAGTATAGGGATGAATTCCGGAGACTTGCCCCTCGCTATCAATGGTGATAAAAACATCGGTGGAATTAAAGGTGATGGCTCCACGCTTGCTTTTCTCTTGGTTCATGGCTTGATAGAGTGAATTCATGGTTTCAATTGCGGGAGCGACTTTTTTGTGCCATTTGTCTTGTTTGATGCCTTTGTCGATGAACTCCCAGCATTGTTTGTAAGTAATTCGCGCATGAGAATGCATGACTGCACGATAAAAACGGTGTTTTTTAATTTCTCCTTGCTTGCTAATCAGCATGTCACAAACCATACACATACGATCGACTTGTGGGTTAAGTGAGCAGATGCCATTGGAGATTTCTAAAGGCAACATTGGGATAACTTTGCCCGGAAAATAGACCGAAGTCCCGCGTTTGTAAGCCTCAATATCAAGTTCTGAGTTGGGTGGAACATACTTAGAAACATCGGCAATGGCAACAATGAGTCGCCAACCTTTGTCATTTTTTTCGGCATAAACTGCATCATCAAAATCACGCGCATCTTCCCCATCAATGGTTACCAAAGGCAAATGGCGAATATCAACCACTTCTTCATCAATGTCTTCATCGCTGACATGGGTAGGAATATATGAAGTGACTCGGTCAAAGTCTTCAGGCCATTCGTGAGGCAAGTTTTGGGCCGCCATGGTCAGTTCCATTGCTAATCGAGAGTCGAGTTTCTGTCCCAGAACAGCAATGATTTCTCCTAGGGCGGGTCGGTGACGATTGGGATATTCGTTGATTAACACTGTGACAAAATCTCCGTCATTGGCATTGGCTTCGCTTCCAGCTGGAATGATAATATCATCGATGGTTTTGTTATCAGGTTCAATAATTCCTTGGCCATTTTTGTGAAAATATTTGCCGACCAATGTTTTATGAGCGCGTTCGAGTATTTCGACGATAAAGGCTCCTTCTTTGTTTTTGCGAACACCGGGCTGAATACTGGCAAGCACAGTGTCACCGTCCATCACTTTGCGCATTTCACGCGGCATAATAAAGCCATCTTTTTCCAATTCAGGCGAGACCAAAAAGCCAAAACCATCAGCGTGGGCTTGCACCACACCTTTAATTAAATCAGTTTTGTCACGAACACCATAGCCGCGTTTGCGATTAATAAACAAAGAACCATCATTAATCATGGCATTGAGGCGGCGCCTTAGGGCTTCGTGTTGATCTTCATTTGTGACACCTATTTCATTGGCGATTTGATCAAGTTGCAGTATCTTTTTTTGTTCGGTTAAATAAGCCAGTAGAGCAGCTCGGCTGGGGACTGGATTTTGGTATTTTTTGACTTGTTCGGCAAAATCTGGATCAGGAATGTTGAAGGGGTTAATCGGTGTATTTTTTGTTTTGTTTGTATTTTTCTTTTTCATAGGTGGATTATAGCAAGTTCATACCGTGGTTGAAGTATAAAACAGCAGCGAATAAAAAAAAGGCTCAATAAATGAGCCTTTTTTTTAAACAGGTGCTTAATGATTAATAAATCAAGACCATTATAGAACCTGCAGACCCTGCTCCTGTGCTGGTAAGAAATCTAGTACAGCTTAGTTGGTTATTATTAGCAACCACTCCTTGGGTACATTGTGCTGCTCTTCCGCCATTACCAAGCGCTGTCACCTGCCAGTATCTGCTGTTAATGTCATTGGGGAACGTAATAATACACTCGCCAGCGGAGGATCCATCAGCAACACTGATAGAAGTGGTTGACACACCATTGTAGGATCTGTTTATAACTGGTGTCGTTAGTCCACAATTTGTGATATAGACCATGTATTTCATCATGCCATTGCTTAAAATTGGTTGTTTAACATCACCAGAAACTCTTAAGCCATTTGTAGGAGGTGTATTATAAGATCCAACTCCGACACCGCCATTCTCATCAAGATAAAATTTAGTAATATTATCAACGCGGGCTCTTATTATATCTCCACCAGTAGTTCCCTTAATATGTAGCTTAGCTGTTGGATCAAGTTCGCCAATACCAACATTGCCATTATTGGCAATTGTCATTTGGGGATCGTTTTGAATGCTGAATTGAAGATTGCCGGTGTTATTGGTTTCATAAGTACCAATTTCAAAATCTTCATCATTTATACCTGCACCTTGAGCATAGGAGCCAATGTATCCGCGGCCTGCACCATTTTCAAAAAAGCCAACGTACATTCTCGTGCCACCATCAAAACTGGCAGTCCAGCCATTTGTAGATTTTACATGCAAGTCGGTTTCAGGCGCTGTTACGCCAATACCTACGCTTCCTGCTGTATAATTGATGGTGCTACCCACTGTGTTCCAAACACTGGAACCACCTGTTGGTAAGTTGCTCGGTGCCCATTGGAAACCGTTAAAAGTAAGGACTTGACCTGTCGTTGCAGCTCCGTTAACGAGATTAGAAGCCAGAGGTACTGATTGCAGTTGCTGCAATGGGCTAAGAGTCGTATAAGCCCCACCTACAGAAGTTTTACGTACAGCAATTTCTAGGTAATAATTCTCATAACCATCAAAAGCATTGATGCCGCCGATTAGGACATTCAATGTAAACAAACCATTGCTGACTGTTACACCATTGTGGACTGATGCTGTCCCTACAGTTTGCGCACTACCGTCAATTAAGGTGACCGTCATATCATAGGTGTCATTGGCAGGAACGCCCGCGTCTAATAGTTCACCTTGATAGGTAAACGAGTGATCGGCTTGAGCCCATACGTTTGAAAGAGCAAAAAGGCCCGTCAAACATAAGAAGAGTGTTATTAAATTTTTTTTCATGTCATTCTCCAGGATTTATTCAAATCCATTTTTAAAGATTAAATCGTTGTTTTTGTGCCAAAATCCGCCATTTAACGAATAGTTGCCGTTACTTAAGGTGTTTGATGCATCGACTTGACCGATACTGGATTTTATTTCATAACTGCCTCCAGATATCTTGCCGCCACCATTATTAATGCTGTATTTATTCATTTGGTACTGAGCCAAAGCTTGGCTAGCAGCCAGTCCAAATATCAATAACGCAATAATTTTTTTATATTTAAATCGCTTATTTAACATTTCATAGTTACTCCTTTTTTATTCTGAGTTGCTAGTTAATACGTTGCTATGAAGCTTTTGGTGCCAAAAATAGTAATATTAATGACTAATTGCTCATGTGAAAATTAATCCGTGTATTAAAATAGCAGGCATGGAAAATTTAAAAATGAAAAAACAACAAACGAGTTACCTCAAACTTAACCGCATAATTTTGACAGCAGTCTTTGTGATAATAGCGATTGCCGTCGTCCTCATCTTGGTTTTCTCACCAGCTCCGTTGTATGTGATTGCCATTGTTATTCCTGTATTGGTGTGCATTTACTTTTTGATTTTTTTCTATATGGCTGCTCATTTTAGGCATTATGGTTATGCCATGAATGATTATGGTCTGTACATCAATCACGGTGTTTTTTGGCGGCGGAAAATTGTTGTCCCTCGAAATCGAGTCCAACACACGGATATTGTTCAAGGGCCGTTGGATCGCAAATACGATTTGGCAGAGTTAGTTATTCACACGGCAGGAACGCGAAATGCTTCGGTAAAGCTAGTGGGAATACTGCACCATCAAGCTGAGGAATTACGAGAGTCTCTCTCGTTTGAAGAGGCTCAAGATGCCGTCTGAAGAAGTTATCAATAATGCAGACAAGGCTAATGTGCTGGATAAAGGCACGCGTTTGCATCGTTTTTCACCGCTGTTTACTTTAGTCGAAGTTGTCAAGCGAACCATTATTCCCTTGGTTTTTGGAGTGTTAACTTACGAAAAATCGGTGAAGGTACAGATTGCCATTATTTCGATTGTTAGTTTTATCTCATTGTTTTCGATTTTGCAGTATTGGTTTTATCATTATTGGATTAAAGAAGATAAAATTGAAATTAAGGAAGGCATCTTTTTTAAAAAGAATCGTAAGGTTCCTTATACTCGTATTCAAAATGTCAATGTTTTGCAGAATCCTTTGCACCGCCTGTTAAAATTAGCAACCCTGCAATTGGAATCCGCCTCTGGTGGCAAGCCCGAGGCCGTTATGCGGGTGGTGAGTTTGGATGTTGTTGAGCAAATTAAAGAAAAGGTGAGACGAAGTTCGGCCAGTGATTTCCAACACAAATCATGCCAAGAGGAGGCGCTAGAAGAGCAGGGAACTCAAAAAGAAAGCCTAAGCGACAAGCCTTTGTTGGAATTGCCAGTTAAAGATGTGGTTAAATACGGAATTATTTCTCAAAAGGGTTTGTTTTTTGGGGCTATTTTGTTTGGGTTTTTGGCACAGAATCAAAAACTTGTCGCCTATGTTTTTACCCATTTGGATGCTCTTTATAAAATCCCTGATTTTGCCAAAATAAGTTTGGCTTTAGGTATTATTTATGTTGGTGTTGTTGGCTTGGTTATGCTCGTCAGTTTGCAGCTCTTGTCTATTTTGTGGGCGTTGTTGAAATTTTATGGTTTTAAGATTGAAAAACAAAAAGACCGATTGCAGGCAAGAATGGGTTTGATTTCTAAAATCTCAGCCACTATTCCTTTAAAGCGAATCCAGTTGTACCGCATCAGTGAAAATCCACTGCATAAATTTTTCAAATCCCGAACCATCACCGTAGAAACAGCTGGTGGCGTCAACACGGATAACAGCGGTATTGTTATGCGTTGGATTGCACCGTTAATCCCTAGAGTGCAGGTTAAGGACTTTATGCAGGAGATTGAGCCTGAAATAAAGCTTGCTGCGGTTGAATGGCAATTGATTCCGTATCGTGCATGGCGACGAGTGATGAAGCGCATGCTGTTGAGTTTGGCCTTGTTTAGTGCGATTCTCACGGCAATTGCCTTATTGCCGCAAGTCGAAATTCAATTTTACGCCTGGATAGTCGTGCTTATGCTGATCCCTGTGATTTATCTGTATTCCAAAAACTATGTTAAAAAAACAGGATATTATATAGACGATGATATCATTTGTTTTAAAAGCGGTGTTTGGTTCGGTAAACAAAGTTTTGTTAAAATTAATAAGATACAAACTGTCGAAATCTTAGATTCTCCCTTTGATCGCAGAAACAAAATGGCAACACTGGAAATTGATACAGCGGGTTCAAATATTTTACTGCATCACGTTAAAATCCCTTATTTGGAAGTTGCTGAGGCTTATCGCCTTCGAGATTTTATCCAGAAAAAACTCAACGCCTCTGCTTACAGTTGGTAGTGTCAAAATAGCTTCTACCCAAATCCCGAAATAGAAAACCCTAAATCGAGATTTCTCTATCGTGATTTGGGTTATATATAAGCAACTGCTAATTAGTCTTTTAAATCGAACCTTGGTATAATACGCGCGCTAAATCCTAGGCGAAAAACAAGGTTCAACTATGACAAATAAAATACAATCAGCAGGAGCACTGTTTCGTGCGGCTGTCGCTAACAACAAACCCCTTTCTGTCGTCGGAACTATCACGGCACTCACAGCACTTATTGCTGAAAAAACAGGCCACAAGGCGATATATTTATCAGGTGGAGGTGTTGCAGCGAATTCATTAGGAATGCCTGATTTGGGTATTTCATCATTGGAAGATGTCCTTATTGATACACGCAGAATAACCGATGTCTGCCAACTGCCTTTGTTGATAGATGTCGATACCTGTTGGGGAGGAGCTTTCAATATTGCTCGAACAACTCGCAGTGTGATTAAAGCAGGAGCCGCAGCCATGCACATGGAGGACCAAGTAGCAGAAAAACGCTGTGGACACCGCCCTAACAAAGAGGTGGTTTCTAAAGGAGAAATGATGGATCGGGTCAAAGCAGCTGTGGATGCTCGTACGGACGATGAATTTGTCATCATGGCACGAACCGATGCTATAGCAATAGAAGGCATTGATGCAGCCATTGAGCGCATGGTGGCTTATGTTGAAGCGGGAGCGGATATGATTTTCCCCGAAGCGGTAGAATCATTGGCGCAATACCAACAAATAAAAGATGCAGTCAAGGTGCCTATCTTGGCCAATATCACTGAATTTGGAAAGACCGAGCTTTATTCGCAACAAGAGTTGGCCAAGCACAATGTTGATATCGTTCTTTATTGCTGTGGTGCCTATCGTGCCATGAATAAAGGCGCACAAAATGTCTATGAAGCAATACTCAATGACGGCCATCAACGCAATGTTATTAATATTATGCAACCGCGAGAAGACATGTATGAATTTTTAGGCTATCACAATTACGAACAAAAATTAGACGAATTGTTTTCAAAAAAATAAACCAGCACAACGATTCTATCGAGAAACGTTGAATCATTACACAATACAGAGGTATATTCATGCCAATTATCCTTAGTTATGGATGTGCCTCTACAACCTATTTATAGTGGAGAAAAAAATGTCAGAAGTAAAAAAGAAATCAGGCGCGGGTCTGCGCGGACAATCAGCGGGAGAAACCAAGCTTTGTACGGTTGGAGTTTCTGGTTCGGGACTGACTTACAACGGCTATGATGTCGCTGATTTGGCAGAAAATACAACTTTTTACGAAACCGCTTATTTGATATTTCATGGAGAGCTACCCAATCAAGCACAATTGGATGCCTATGCCGAAAAAATCAAAAACAACCGTGGCCTACCAGAAGAAGTCAAAAAAACCCTAGAAATGATCCCAAAAGAAACGCATCCCATGGATGTCATGCGTACGGGTTGCTCAATGCTCGGTAATATTGAGCCAGAGTTGGACTTTTCGCAACAACAAGATGCGGCTGATAGATTGTTGGGAGCTTTTCCTTCTATCATTTGTTATTGGTATAAATTTTCTCACGAAGGCATACGCATTGATACGGCTTTAGACGATGATTCTATTGGCGGGCATTTTTTGCACATGCTTCGTGGAGAAAAACCCAATGCCTTGCATGCACGTGTGATGGATGTTTCCTTAATACTGTATGCAGAACATGAGTTTAATGCCTCTACTTTTACGGGGCGTGTTGTTGCCTCCACTTTGTCGGACATGTATTCTTGCGTTACCGCAGCTGTTGGTGCTTTGCGCGGGCCATTGCATGGTGGTGCTAACGAAGCGGCCATGGCCATGTTATCGCAATGGAAGTCTGTAGATGAAGCCATAGCAGGCATCGACAATATGTTAGCAACAAAACAATTGATCATGGGTTTTGGCCATGCCGTCTATACCGAAAGCGACCCAAGAAATGCATTGATAAAACGCTGGTCAAAAGAATTATCGGATGATGTCAATGATGAATGCTTGTACGAAGTCTCTTGTGCGGTTGAGAAAAAACTTTGGGATGAAAAACACATCTTTCCAAATGCTGATTTTTTCCATGCATCAGCTTATCATTTTATGGACATCCCAACCAAATTATTCACCCCCATTTTTGTCTGCTCAAGAATAACGGGCTGGGCCGCCCATGTGATGGAACAACGCGCAAATAATCGCATCATTCGTCCTAATGCTGATTATGTCGGTGTTGGCCCAAGAAAAGTGAATGCTATTAAGGACCGAGCTTAACCGATGGGTTTGTTTAATGAAAGAGACTGACTGTCCCTCTTTCATTAAACCCAAGATAAAATGTCCGCTTTGTTTAACTTTTATTAGAAAGACATCAATTAATTTAACAGCTTTTTTGTAAGATGAGCCTTGCCCTTTGGTATTAATTACACAAACATCGATGGTAAAGACTTGCAAGGAGAAGTTTGCCCGAATGGCACTTACTTGATAACTAACATAGTGTAATTAAACAAATTATTCATTTAAAACTCTGTCATTCCCATGAAAATGGGAATCCAGAGATACTCGATAATGATTTAAAACATAGGGAAATCATGTATTGAGTTCTAAATTTTGGATTATTTGTATCATCCTTGATATTCGTTCTAATCCATCAGGGTTTGCATGAAAATACATTCCAGTTGTATTTTCCCCGCCTTCGCGAGTAGCGAAGCTTATACTCTTTTAATCAGAAAAGGGCTGTGATATTATAAACAATATGAAAATTAACGAAATTGAATATAAAAACACAAAGGGATATTGCGTTAATGCTCATATAATAAATTGTTGTGCAGTAAATATATGAGCATTGTTATTTCAAATAAAGAAGCGCAGGATTATCTGTCAAATATACTTGTTGGCTGTAGTATCAATAAGGTTTCTTATTATATTACTGGTTGGGATCTTCGTTTAATCAGTGACAATGGCACAGAATATTCTATTTATGCCTCTGATATAAAGGTGCCAAATATAGATCAGTGGTTGAACTCAATTATTCAACCACCTGTTAACATAAATGACACTAATGAGTTAGAAGACACAATTACTGCAATAATAATATTTACTGTCATTAACAAATGGCCTATAAATAAAATACAGATAGATAGTCAAGGTAATTTATATATGGAATTTGGTAATGGAAGCTCGGTAAATCTACTAGCGGTTGTCGAACACGTAGATTGGACATGGAAAATAACTACAGAAAGCAATAAAAATATTGTTCTCTGTGATTCTGGGGTTTTATATAAAAATGCAGCTGAACTCTGCGTTAAATGACAACCATGAAAATCGAAGCTATCAAGAAAACACTGAGATCCTGGATAGCAGAGGGATTCATAGAAGGTGAGCTATCTACGGAACCAGAGTGGTATGTATTGTGGCGACCAGAAGAAATAGAAGACTATCACAACCTCGGATCAACGCTTTCGGATTCTAAAGCCAATACGGCAAAAACAGATTCATGCACTCGTCTGAATGAGTCATTGTTGACAAACCTCTCTAGCGCCTCAAGGCCTAGACAAAATTCTCGAATAGCCAGAGATTGTTTTCGGCGCAGGTTGCGTTTTTTTAGTTTTTTGATGTTCTTTTCGCTGTCGTACTCAGGGCTGTAGATTATCCGCAAGTATTCTTTTCCGCGAGATTTTATTGCTGGTTGCATTAAACGATTCTCGGTATAACTGATATAGTCCATGGGTTTTATTACCATGCCTTCGCCACCATTTTCGGTGAGTTTTAGCCACCAGTTGATAGCACTTTCAATGGATTTTTTATCAGCCAATTCGATTATTTGATAATCTGTTGCTAACAATAATTGCTTGTCTTGCTCGCATATTTTGGCAATTTCTTGCATTTGCCACAGATGAGTTTTATCCGTATGTACTTTGCCTTCTGTTGCAAGGATATGAAAAGGCGCAAGTTTTAAATCATCAATGTTGTTCACTTCCCAGCAGTATTGTTGGTAGGCTTTTGTGTATTTTTCAATGCTTTTTTGTGAATTTTTGGCATTGTGTAGCAGTTCAGTAACACCTTGTATCTTGCGTGAATTGGCCATAGTGAGTGCTTGTGTAACATCGTTTAATGCATGTTTGGCGGATACACCAACCGCAGCATATTGACTTTGCAACAACGATTGGGCTTTAAATGACCATGGCATAATTTCACAATCCAAACAGACCCATGAGGTTTTAAAATTATTCCAAAACCCACTTTTGGTAAGTGCCTGATTTAAGCGTTCAAAAAACTGACGTTCTATGTCTTGATTTCTAAAAAAATTACGCCCTGTTCGGGTATAGCAAATACCTAAAATACCATGGTTGTTCGAGAATTTATCCAGTACAGTTTGTTGGTCTTTGCAGGCAATGACAACGGCACGTGAACCCATGTGTTTTTCTTCGCAAATAATCTGTTGGAGGCCTCGTTTTTTGTAATAATCTATGGCTTGCTGAGGGTGTTCTAAATAGCCATCTAAGTCACTGGTCTCAGCAGGCGACATGGTTGGCGGTAAATAAATCAGCCATTTTGGGTTGACGGCAAAACGACTGATTAATTCCAAGGCTGCTATTGAGTTTTCTTCAAAGATAGTGATATTGTCACGCAAGCGTGTTTGTAAAATGCGTTTACCCATCACATCTTTTAGGTGCAGTAATTGGTTGAACTGCTCATTGTGTTTGTCCGTTTCCGATAGAATGGGTTTAGCGGGTTGGCAATATACCTTTTTGGCTTGCACTTCAATTATTTGGTTTTCAGGGTAACGCAAGGCGGTCAATTTTCCACCAAAGACGCAACCTGTATCAATATTAAGAGTGTTATTCAGCCAAATTGGCTTGGGTACAGGTGTGTGACCATAAAGAATTTTGCTTCGCCCTTTGTATTCGGAGGCCCAGTTGTGGCGTACAGGCAGGCCAAATTGGTCAATTTCTCCCGTGCTTTCGCCATACATGCAAAATGAACGTACTGCACCTGAGCCTCGTCCGTGCATTTCTTCTTTTAAACCAGCATGAGCGACAATAAGCTTGCCTTCATCCAAAACATAGTGACTGATAAGTGACGACAAAAACTCTTTTAGTTGCTGGATAAAATCGTCAGATTCATTTTTTAGTTGTTCAATAGTCTGTTCTAAGCCATGATTAACTTTAACCTTTGAACCGCGCAGATATTTAAGCAACTTGAAGTCATGGTTGCCCAGAACACATAGAGCTTTGCCTTCGGCAACCATGTTTATTGCTAGTTTGTAAACTTCTGGTGTTTTTGGGCCTCGATCGTTTAAGTCTCCTAAAAAGACCACCGTTCGATTTTCTGGGTGTGAAGCTTTGCCGTTCTCAATCTCATATCCTAGTTTTATTAGTAACTCTAACAGTTCGTCATAACAGCCATGAATATCTCCGATTAAGTCAAAAGGTCCAGTTAGGTCTTTGCGATTGTTATACATGGGTTGTGAGGTGATTTTTTCTATGGCATCAACTTCTGCTACCGAACGTAAATGTGTGATATTACGGAAGCCCTCTCGTTTTAAGCCGCGCAAGCCTTGCCGCAGGGTCGAAAATTGACTGCGAATTACATGCTTTCCAAAGCTTCTGTCTTCTCTGCTTTCATTGCGCAATTGGCAAATGTCTTTAGGAATATTCAAAATAATAGCCACTGGTAAACAATGGTATTTTCGGGCAATAGAGATTAAACCTTTTCGGTCTTGGGAGCGTAGATTTGTAGCATCAATCACTGTCATCAAGCCATTTTTTAGACGCATGGAAACGATATAATTCAATAACTCAAAAGCATCTTTGGTTGAGCTTTGATTGTTTTCATTATCCGAGACAATACCGCGGCAAATGTCGGATGAGACAATTTGTGTGTGTTTGAAATGCTTGCGAGCAAACGAACTCTTGCCCGAACCGCTGACACCAATTAAAAAAACCAGTGATAATTCTGGCAAGCATATTTCTGTCAACTGTTGTTTTTGTTCATCCATGTTTAGTCCTCCTCTCTTTGCTTGGTAAAGATGGCCATTTGTGTTGGCGTACCGTATTTTTTATCATGCTCACCGATTTCTTCAAAGACAACAGAATAAAGGTGTGTCGTTGCAACTTGTTTTGCCCATGTTTTAAATTCAGTTCGAGTCCATTCAAAGCGATGATCATTGTGGCGTAAAGAACCAGGTTTCATACCTTCATAAAGACTATTGTATTCACTATTGGGTGTGGTAATTATCACATGAGTTGGCTGCGAGTAAGCAAAGACAATCTTTTCAAAATTATCCAGCCTATCGGTGTCCATGTGTTCAATCACTTCTACAATAGCCGCGGCATCAAAATCCAATGTGCGTTCATCGCAGTATTGCAGTGAACCCTGAAACAGTTCAATGCGTTCACGTTTTTTCTCAGGCATTCTGTCCCAATGCATTCGGTCTTTGGCTTTGAGTAATTCGTTATAGCTGACATCAATGCCCACTATTTTAGTGAATTGTGGTTTCTTCAATAATTCTCGAATAAGTTTTCCTTCTCCACAGCCAAAGTCGATGACACTTCTAGCATTGAGTTTTAGTAATTGTTCTGTGACTGCTTGTAAGCGTAGTTTGTTTAACGATATCTTTTTTTCTTTAAGTTCTGGGCTGATTTCAGCTAACGGTATTTCTGCTTCTGCACTTTCATCATTGAGTTCACGCAAGGCCATTCGTGCATAGGATTTTAAGTTGCGCAAATAACGGTTGGTGATTAAAGTCTTGGCTGGATGATCTTTTAGCCACGATTTACCTTTATCCAATAAGACTTTGACTTCATTCTCACCAGTGTAATAGTGTTTGTCATTGTCCATTACTGGCAACAAAACATACAAGTGAGTTAATAAGTCCTGCAATTTTAGTGTGTTGTTTAATGTTACTTTGTAATATTTGCTCATGCCCCAATCGGGAAATTTTTCATCCAAAACATGACGCTCAATTTCTATTTGATAACCCAAGGGTGCAAATAACTGCTCAATAATGAATTCTCCGCCTTTAGCAGGAACAGAGCTCAATTCAATGGTGAAGGGCAAGGCGACATCAACCAATTCAGGGCGGTTTTTACTGGTTCCACCCATCGCAGTTGAAAAGGCTTTGGTTAGTGCTACACTCATAAACGAAGACAAAACATATGGGCGATCATTGACATATTGTGCCAGTGCAAAATTGCCTGAAAAATTGCGACTGTTTTTTGCCAAGGCAATGGGGTCGATGTCCAATAGTACCGCAACTGTGCATTTGTTTTCATCAGCTTGTGGATAAAACACGTGTGCCTTACCGCAAGATAAATCATACGATTTTAAATGGTCAGGATGTTTGTACAGCAAAAATCCCAAGTCTGTTGCTGGTTGATGTGTTGTTGTTATTGTTAGTAGCATTTTACTTCCTATATTGGGATCTGGGCATTATATCACCTTACCTAAAAGCGAGGTGTGTGATTTTTCTACAGATAGTAATCTTTGTTTTAATAGAGACCTTTGCATAATTAGTGTGACGAATAAAAAATGATTAAATTCACCAGCTTTTTGCCAAAAATTTCGCCAATAGCCGGCTATTACCTTCAATTTTTGACTCAATCTGGAAAATTTTCTCTATTTTTTCTTTCGCCACATAGTTATGCAAAGTCTCTAATATTTATATTGTTGCTTCGAATCTTGATTAAAATGCGATGCATCGTATAATAATCCAGACTATTATACGATAGGCAAGATTTTGGTATGACTTAGATTAGTATAATAAGTGCAACTCTTCCTAGAGCAACTTTTAGGGTAACAGACCATTAAGGAGGAGCACATGTGCTACGTGTAAATATGCCTCACGAGACTATGAATTTTGTATAGTGAGTTCACCTTAAATCCAAAGTGCAAATGATTACGAGTGAATCGATACAAAATAAATTAGAGTTCTTTAAAAACACACTGCTCATAGCCTTCTACAAATAGTCAGTGTCGGCAGAAACGCAGACTTTTCCTTCCATCAAAACTCTAGCACTGCGACTCATAATGACTTTTTTGGCTTGCCATTCTCCATTTTCTTTGGCTACTTCAGCACCAACTTTTAAGGTTCCAGATGGGTGTCCGAAGGTGATGGAGGTACGAGGTTTTCCGCCAGCCGCTAAATTCACTAATGTTCCCGGAATTGCAGAAGCAGTGGCGATGGCAACAGCAGCAGTGCCCATCATGGCGTGGTGCAATAAGCCCATGGATAAAGCACGAACATTGAGATCAATGTCCGAAGCATTGATTGCTTTGCCACTGGATGAAGTGTAGCATTCTGGTGCAGCCACAAAAGCGACTTTTGGCGTGTGCTGTCTGCTTTTGGCCTGTTCGATGTTGTCAATTAAGCCCATTTTCAGTGCACCATAAGCGCGTATCGTTTCGAACATGGCTAATGCTTGTTTGTCGCCATTAATATCTCCTTGGAGTTCTGTGCCCTTGTAATTGAGGTCTTTTGCATTTAAGAAGATAGTCGGGATGCCCGCATTAATCAAGCTTGCCTTAAATGTACCGACTCCTGGGACTTCTAGCTCATCAACGCAGTGACCCGTTGGGAATAGTTGATCTGCGGTTGGTTCGAGAAACTCTATCTTGACTTCGGCGGCAGGGAAAGTCACGCCATCAAGCTCAAAATCACCTGTTTCTTGCACTCTTCCATTGCTTATGGGAACATGAGCTACAATTGTTTTGTTAATGTTTGCTTGCCATATTTTAACCAGACAAATTCCATTTTTAGGTATTTTATCGCGCCCAACAATTCCCGATGAAATAGCAAAAGAACCGACAGCAGCAGTTAAATTGCCACAATTACCAGACCAATCGACAAAAGGCCGATCAATAGCGACTTGACCAAACAAATAATCAACATCGTGGTCAGTTTTTGAGCTTTTGGATAAGATCACTGTTTTGCTGGTACTAGAAGTCGCTCCGCCCATGCCATCGGTTTGTTTGCCATAAGGGTCAGGTGAGCCAATGACCCGCAGCAATAAATTATCACGTGCTTCACCAGCAACTTGCGCTGCTTGAGGCAAATCCTCCAATTTAAAAAACACACCTTTGGATGTGCCACCACGCATATAAGTGGCTGGGATTTTGATTTGTGGTTTGAATGTTGTCATAGGGTTCTCTATATTTCTAATGCCCAAATCCCGATATAGAATCGCGAATGATAGTGCAAGTAATTGATGTACATAATGGTATCAAATCTAATATTTGGGTATTTGTCAGGTATTAAAATAATTGCTTAATATTGGTATAGTTCAATACCCTATAGTCATTTGATTTGAATTCTAAATCACCAGAATAAACAATATAAGCATTATTTGTTGACTGTGTGATTTTCTGAAAATAGTTGATGCCTTTGGCAAATTTTTTGTTAAAAGTCATGGCCGATTTAATTTCAATGGGAATTAATTCACGACCATGTTTAAAAAGTAAATCCACTTCTTGACCTTTATCGGTTCTAAAATAATAAAGGTTTGGATTCTTGCCTTGATTATAACGGATTTTCATACACTCTATAATAACAAGATTTTCAAACATTTGCCCGATTAAAGGGTCGCGTTGCAATTGTGTAGTGTTTTCTATGCCCAATAAATAACTCAACAAACCATTGTCGGTAAAATAAATCTTGGCTGATTTAATCACTCTTTTGCCAAAATTTTCATAATACGGTTCAAGCTTTACCACAATAAAGGACGCCTCAAGAACAGATAACCAATGTTTTAAGGTGTGACTGCAGACGCCCACATCATTGGATAATGAAGATAAGTTGATAACTTGTCCAACGCGCCCAGCCAACAACTTGATAAACTTCTCAAAGCTGGATAAATCCTTGAGTTTTATTAGCGCACGCACATCACGTTGCACATAGGTTTCATAATAATTGCTGTAATAGCGACTAGGATTGAGTTTATCCTTATAGATCTTAGGCAAAAACCCATGCAACATATAATCAAAATGGTCATATTTACAACCATCTGTTTGTAATTCCTGAATCGACAAAGGCAATAATTTTAAAATAGCTGTACGCCCAGCCAAGGATTGTGAAATAGACTCATGCAATGACAATTGATGCGAGCCAGTTAAAATAAACTGCCCTTTTACCTCATATTCATCCACCATCACTTGAATATAAGACAACAATTCAGGTGCACGTTGTATCTCATCAATGATTAAATTGCCACTAAATCGTTTAAAAAATGCATTCGGGTCATTCTCAGCTAACTGCCTAATTTCAGGGTGCTCAAGATTGCAATATGTATGCTCGCCAAAAGCCTGTTTAGCCAAAGTCGTTTTACCTGCTTGTCGTGGTCCAAGGATAGTTACAACTGGATATTCCTTGGCAACCAAAAGCAATTCATTGGTGATATTACGTATTATCATGCGTCAATACTAGCATAGAAGTGCGTATATTTGAAGTTTATCTTCAAATATGCTATTTTTTATTGGGCGACAATTAACTTTAAACTTAGATTCGTATAATAAGTGAGTCGTTTCTGAAGCAGGATGTGTTTTCAGAAGAATCTACAGTAGTGGAATCCTTTGTGGGCTCCTTGTTTGATAAAAGACCGAGCTTTTAATTAACAAGGAGCCCACAAGGGGTTCAGGTCATTGATTAAATAGTATATTGGGGCTACTGTCAAAATCTCTATTATATACGGCAAATTAATAATAAAACTGTTCCATTTATATAATAGAATGACCGTTGCTTTTTTATTTAAAAAAGATATTTTTTTCTCTGTGACAAATTTGTGACACATGTGTGACAAAACTAAATTTATCACTTTTTTATATTTTCAATTTTTGACCTCAGCCCTTTGTGGCAAGTTTGAGTCGTTTTATTTATCAATATAACAAGTATAATCCGCACTCTTTATTTAAATACCCACACTTATGCTTTGGCTTTACTTATTTTATCAGTGGATAAATCAATTATTTTTTCATACTAAATCATACAAAACGTCTAGAAAAACCAAGCTTAATAGCATTATCAGAAACAACAATAAGCCCCAATGGGTGGTGGATAAAATTATATATTTTAAAGCCATAATGCCGAATGTTAGTGGTTATAAGATTGCAGATATTTTCAATCGACAGTTTTCACATTTGGAAACAGTTAGTAAGACATATGTCTATAACATCATCCGAAAGCATAATTATGCTATTTTACTGGAACGTAAAAACATAAAGACTAAGAAACCTTATCCAGTTGCTATTAATAAAACTTGGGGGATTGATTTAACGGGCAAGCATGATGCCAACAAAAAGAATCAACACATTTTTGGCATTGTTGATCATGGGTCACGGTTTAATATTGTGCTTAAATACCTGAAGGATAAAAGCTCAAAGCGATTGTTATTTGAAATTTACAAAGCCGTTAAAAAGTACGGCAAGCCTGAAATTATCAGAACCGATAATGACATTGTTTTCAGGTCTAAGCTTTTTAAATTGGGTTTAAGAATGATGGGAATTAAACATCAATTAACTGATTTTGGTTGTCCTTGGCAAAACGGAAGGATTGAACGTTTTTTTGGAACACTTAAAGAAAAACTGAATCAAGTTTTGGTTAAAGATTCGGGTCATCTGAATTGGCATTTAAAAGAGTTTAGGTTTTGGTACAACCATGTTCGGACTCATATGAATTTGGATGGTAAAACACCAAATGAGATTTGGTCAGGTAGAGGTATGAAAAGACAGGCTGAATTTTATTCCACTTGGGATGGATTGCTACAAGGTTTTTGGCATCCACCTGATGGATAAATCTGAATTAACAAGCCTATTGTATTTGACAATTTATTTGTCTACAGTGTTCCACAGATAGACTGTCCGCAATGTACCATTGCTAGACTTGTCCACAGATTTGCTTGGCTAAAATTTAGGATTTTGCTGAATTTTGGCTTGAAAATCAAAAATCGAAATGATTTTTATTGAAAAAGTTGGTTTATTAACAAATTATAGTTAGGGTTGAGGCACTTTTTTTAAAAAATGCCTCAAAAGCTAATGGCTACGCGGTTTGGACGTTTGGATAGGACACAGTACACCTATATGTTAATGTGTTTTTTTGTCCTATATGTTTTTTTACTTTCTGGGGAGAAAGAGTTTTAGTATTTTCTTATGGTATTTTAATAATACAAGTAATAAAAAAACTATAAGCAAAACATACATTTTAAACATGAACTTTTGATGATTAGATTTGCTTATATATGTTGATACAGTTGTTGCCTTTTGGATTTTATTATCTGTACTTTTAAAATCATCATTTGTATTTAAAATACCATCCTCTCCTACTGATATTAGTGAAAATTTATTGTTATTATCTATGAGGTAAATATATTTTTGTTTACTAATATTATCATACAATTCTTTTTCTGAAGCATAGGGTCCTTTCCAACATGTTTTTTTAGAATAAATCAAAGATTCTAATCCATCTATCTGAGTTGGATATACCATACAATCGCTATAATATTCATTTATAGATTTGACTACTTTTTCCATTGGCAAATAAGTTTTATGCATCCATGGAACTTCAATAGTAAAATTGGTTAAAATAAAAAAAAGGACAATATATTTCATATGTTAATTTCTATTCCTTGACGATAAATAATTGTGACTAGTAGGAGAAAATGACATTTTTTTAGTTGGTAAAAATACATCATAATTATTATCAAATTCACCGCATAATCCATTATCCATTATAAATCCAAAACATAGTGAGTTATGATCCAATCCAAAACCATGCCCCATTTCATGTGTAACTGTATTAGCAATTGCCATAGCAACTTTTGAAGGGTTTGTAATTGTAGAAGGTGTTGTTCGATGATTGAAACTACCAAAAAGCTCTGCTAATTGGTTTGCCCAAACCCTATTAAAATAAATAATATTTCTACCATATACTGGACTTTCTAAACCTGATCTAAAAACGGTTCTTCTATCTAACATATCTCCTTTTCCTGACTTGATTTTAATATCATATGGTGCATAATATTCTCCTACTTGATTTAGAATAAATGTTTTCAGAAAGCCATTATCAATACCTGGTACATTTAAAGTAGAGAAGTCTATGTATGCAACTGGTTCTTTTTCACTAAAATTAAGTCGTTGAAAAAACAAGCTAGGTTGACTACTGGCTGCATAGTTACCAATAATAGCTCCTACTGCAATACCTGCCATTAATCCTCCAATACTGAAATTCCCACTTGGGTCAATGAGGTTTATTGGATTATTACCCGTATATAGATACTTGTGAAGTGTAGTTGGCTCTCCAATTTTTCCAGCAAACCTATCCATCTGCGTAAACCTACCATTACCCGGATTATAAAACCTCGCCCTCAAATAATAAAACCCAACATTATTATCATACTGCTCACCTGTAAATAGATATTTGTTATCAACTGTTCCAAGCTGATAATCCACTTCCCCAAAGGCTTCATAACCATAAGCATTCTGAACCGTACCTGATCCATCAGTCAAAATCCTTGTTGAACCAAGTCCATCATAACCAAAGGTATGAGTCACGCCACCTTGGGTTTGTTTGATTAAATCATCGCCATAAACATAGGTGCCTTGTGGTATAAACAAATCGTTTTGTTCTTCCAATACTTGGGCGTAGTTTCTGTTTTGGCCAACCAGATAATTGGTGGTGATGCCATCAACAGTTTGACTTTGGCGGATGCCGCTTGGGTCATAGGTATTGCTTATGGTGCTGGTTGGTGTGATGGCTTGGATTAGCTGGTTTTGCTTGTTGTAGCTGTAGCTTGTGTCAAGAACTGCATCAACGGTTTTGTTTAGTGTATTGCCATTATTATCATAAGCATAACTGGTAACAACTGCATTTTCAGTTTCACTCAGAATCTGGTCATTGTTGTTGTAAACATAGGTGGTGATGATGCCATCTTTGATTTGTTGGAGTCTGTTGCCTACTGCATCATAAGCAAACTCACTGGCATGATTGCCATTAACTGGGTCGGTGATGGTTTCTGTTAGCAGTCTGTATAAGGCATCATAAGCATAATCAACGATTCGGCCTGTGGCTTCAGTGATGCTTTGGCGGTTGCCGTTTGCTCCGAGGATGTATTGATAACTGGCTATGATATTGTTTAAGCTGTCGGTATGCACCAAATTAGTTAAACGGTTTAATGCGTCATAACTGTAAGTCGCTGTTGTGCCATTGCTGTTGACTTGGGTGGCGCGATTGCCAACTGAGTCATAAGTATAGCTTGTTATGCCATCGGTATCGGTGACGGTGCTTGAGCGATTTAAGGCATCAAAGCTGTAGGCGATGACTTGGTTGTTGGTGGTGACTAGGGTTCGATTGCCATTTTTGTCATATTGATAAGCAGTAAAATTGCCATTGGGATAATCCAGTCTGGTTAATCTGTTTTGTTCATCATATTGATAGCTGGTCACACCGCGTGTGTCGGTCATGGTTTGGGTTTGACCTGTTGTGGTGTAGGTGTTGGCTACGGTTGTACCATCGGCATAGGTGGTGAGGATTAGCTGATTGAGGTTGTTGTAGGCATAAGTGGTGGTATCGCCGTTGAAGTCGGTTTTGCTGGCAAGGTTGCCACGAGCATCATAGCTGAAGGTTTCGGTTTGTCCTTCGGGTAAGGTATGTGATGCGACTCTGGCGAGTTCATCATAAGTCCAGCTGGTTTCGTTTAAGTTCGCATCGCGTTGAATGGTTTTGTTGCCTCTTTGGTCGTATTCGTATTCGGTGCGTTGACCGAGTGCATCAATTACTGCGGTTAAATTGCCAGCTTTTGAATATTCATACTGCGTGGTGCGACCTGCTAGATCAGTTTGTGCTATCTTTCTGCTGAGTTCATCATAAACAGTACTGGTGAAAGTTCCATTCGGGAAAGTTGTTTTGGTTAGGTTGCCAAGAGTGTTGTATTCAAAGTGAGTCACTCTACCAAGTGCGTCTGTGCTTTGTATCCTTCTGCCAAGGTTATCATAAACAAAGGTGGTGACATTACCTAAGGCATCAGTTGTGGTCGTTCTTTTACCTGCTGTGTCATATTGGTAACTGGTCACATTACCCAAAGCATCAGTGACAGCTATTAATCTGCCAGCATTGTCATAAGTATTACTTGTCCTTGGGTTGTCGGTATCATCTGTTGGCGTAGCATCTGGCAGTATCACTTGGGTGACACGATTGGCAGCATCATAAAGGGTTTTGGTGACTCGCCCTGCTCGGTCTGTTGAGCTGATGGCGTTGCCCTCTAGATCATAAGCGGTGGTCTCAAATGTACCATCTGGAAAGATGGTTTTGGATGGGTTGCCACGATCGTCAAATTCGTAAGTGGTTCGGTTGCCATCGGTGTCTATGGTTGCTGAGACTTTGTTCAGAGCGTTGTATTCCGTGCTGGTGATATTACCAAGTGTATCAATGGTTTTGATGATATCACCATTGGCATTGTATTCGAATGTGGTGGTGTATCTGGCTATCTCAACATCGTTAACATCGGTGATAATTTGGCTTTCGGTCAGTGGTCTGGCTTCATCATCATAGGTGCTTTCTGTTTTTAAGCCGTTGAGGTCGGTTGTTGCACCTGATAGACCATTGTTTGTTCCACCAGATATTGGAGACACATCATAACGATTGCCTTTAGCATCGGTGAAGCCGGTGTTGACCACGACGGTATTGAGGTTGGCATCTTGACCTACTGTCCAGTGGAACTGTGTAATGTTGCCTATGGCATCAGTGACGGTGTCCAGATTGCCACCCCCTGCAAATGGATTGCTTGGATCACTGTATGCATTGGTGATTACGGCATTGCCAAGAGCATCGGTTTGGGTGAGGATTTCACCTTTTTGATTGTAGGTTGAGGTGGTGGTATTGCCTAAGCTATCGGTTTCGGTGAGCTGATTGCCTGCATTATCATAGGTCCACAATGTTTCATTGCCTAATGGATCGATGCGTTTGGTTTCCAATCTAATGGCGTTGTATTCATGGAAGGTGGTTTCACCCAATGGGTTAGTTTCAGCTATTACGCTTCCCTGATTATCATAAACAAACACGCTGGCATTGCCATTGCGGTCTTTTATGGTCTCAGTTCTTCCCTGAATGTCGTGTGTGTATTCTATGCGGTTGCCATTGGCATCGATGTGGGCGATGAGCCTGCCATCAGCATCGTATTCGTTACGAGCGACCATAATGCCTCTGGGGTCGATAATATCTTGTATATAATGATCGAGGATATAGTTGAAGGTGGTGGTGTTGCCATTGAGGTCGGTGTGGCTGATGAGGTCGCCGTTGGCGTTGTAGGCATATTCTATTCGCTCTCCGTTAGGCTTTTGGATGAATCTTATGCGGTCTTGGCTGTCGCGAATAAATTGTACGGCGTAGCCATTATTGTGTTCTATGCCATTGTAGGTGAATTTTATTGAGTTGCCATCGGTGGCTTCAATCTGGGTGAGATTGAAGCCTTGGTCAATGGAGTAAATGGTGCCATCTTGTAGGGTCAGAGTATATTTGTTGGGGTCGATGGGTTGAGTGCCTACCAGGGTTTGTAAATTGCCATTGGTAACACGCAGTCCACCCGCTATGTCTGTTGTTGTGAGTGTTGAGTTTGTATCGCCTTGTGGGATGAACTCTACTGAAAATAAATCAGGTGGTGCAATGTCTTGGCAGTTAATGCGACCATCACTAGCAGTATTAAGGGTTTTGGCTTTGACTTTGAATTTTTCTAAGCTGTCATCTGGCATACGGATGGTGACTAGTCTGTCACCGATGGATTCGATGCAGTATCTTGGCAGTCTAACTGGACCAAAATTATAAAATTCCGTTTGTTGATACCATCCCAGTCCTGGAACTCTGCTTTCTGTCAATTGCAAGGATTGATAGCCAATTTCCCAACCTTTACCAAAGGCTTCATCACTGTTACGGTTGCGGGTGTCATATGAGCGAGTGATGGTGACTGGAATGCCAGCCACTGGAATATTGAGGTCTTCAAAGGCAATTTGGAAGTTGCCAATTTTTAGGTCGCCTTCGATGAAGACGCTGTTGGCGATGTTGCTGCTGAGACCATTGATATCTATTGCTTCTAGTACCAGTACATAGATGCCATTGCGTAGCATTGAGGTATCCCATGAAGCGACTGTTGTGTCGTTAATAGGAGCTGTTCCTTGCACTATCAATGTGCGTGGGGCGGTGCCAGCTGGGTCATTTGTATCTCGGTAGGACAGTTGCCATTGTGATAGGTTTGGATCTTGGACTCTAATAGAGATATCTATGATGCCTGTGGCTGTGTCGCCATCTGCTGGTGTTAGTATGTCGATTATTGGGGCTTGGTTGTCATTGGGGTCGATGACAATTAGGGTTTGTTGCTGTTGACTGGTGTTGCCTGCGGTATCTATGGCAATGGCCTGTACAGTAAACTGCCCACCTCGATCGGGTGTAAAAACATATTGGTCATTGGCATCTAAGTTTATGGCTTGCCCATCTATGCTGGTGGTGAATTCTGCTATGGCTTCGTTGTCTGATGCTATGGCTGTGATGGTGGCGCTTTCTCCCAGTGTTATCTGATTGGGTTGAACTGTTAGGGCAACAGTGGGGACAATGGGGTCAATTAGGCTTGATATGTTTACCGGTAAAACAGAAAGCAACCAGTAATCAATAACGGTGATTGGGTTGACTTGTGTCACAATACTACTGACTAGAGTTGGGGTGATTAATTCTAATAAAGCTGGGGTGATGCTGCTGTTTAGTGGCGCATTAATCACTGCGTTGATGCCTGTGGTTAAACCTTGTATGCTTGCTTGTGGAATACTCCACATCACGGGCATGATGGTTGCTGTGCTGTTGGTATATAAATAGGCGGCGGCGTAGTTATTTAATACTGCGCCTGTGTGACTGTTGCTGCTATTGGTACTGGCTCCGATGACGGCATTTGATTGTATTAGTTGCACTTGGGCAGTCTCTGCAAAAACCGCTGTACCTGTGTAGTCTTGAATGTTTTGCAATTGCGCATTAACACTGAGATCATATCCTTGGTTAATCTGGTTTTGGAGTGTAGTAATGAGGGCACTGTCAAAGTTTGTGGTGTTGAGTTGTGCACTGTTATCGGTATTAAGGTGGAGTATGGTTTGTTGGTTGTTTAAGGCGTCAATTAGCAATTGACTGGCGTTGATTTGTGTCCCTGCATAAACATTATTCAATAAGAAGGAACTTAAATGTGCCGCCATGCGATTTGATTGCTGATTAAAGTTGCTTATCGATTGGGCTAAAGTGCTTGAATTTCTGTAGGCAATGAGTTTGTTGTTTTGGGCATTTATGGCAATTCCCTTGGGTTTTATAATGGTGGGAATGTCAAAAAATGTTTCTGTGTCTATCCAGCTATAACTGCTAACAAAACTTGGAGATTGGTAATAAACCACTTGGTTAATGGCGGCAAGCCAACTGTTATAAATTTCTAATGCGCCAAGATAGATGATGTTGCTGGCTTGTAAAAAAACTTGAGTTAACTCATCAGCAGTGGCACTTTGGGTATCTAGGTTTGCAATAAGTTGGTTGATTGTGTTGACTTTGTGTTGCATTCCACCTTGTAAGTTCCAGCTCATGACGCGGTTTTCACCCGCTGTGATTTTAAATCTTTGACTGATGCTTTGCTGTTGGGTGCTGTACGTTAGTTCAGTTAATATTTGAAAGCCCAGAGGCACAGCAATGGTTTGAAGAGTTGTTCCTGTGTCATCTGTGAGTTCTACTATGACATTGATATTACTGGTGGCTATTTCATTTGGCAATGAATTAAGGTCGGTGACATTTGCAAAAATATCTGCCAGCTGTAGGGCATCACTGGGCGTTGCTGGAGTTGATTTAATGGTCAGCTTGGAGCTGGCTATTTTAGGCAATGGTTGGCTGTAACTTAGCAATGGACTGTTGCTATTAACATCCAATTCTGTTGCATAGAGATTTAATGCCAGTTGGTGTCTGTCATTGGTATTTAATTGGCTGAATTTTTGTAATGTTCCTGTGGTTGTATAGGGTAAGGATGCGGGTAATAGGCGGTTGTTGAGTTCAATATGCTGTAGATGACCAAATAGGTCGCCCATTGTCACTGGTGCTTGCCCCAATGTTTGAACAATTTGGTTTTGGGCACTTGCATTTAAGGTATCTAAGGTGTTTCGGTATAGAATTTGACTTATGCCTGTAGCGCTATCATAGCTAAGGGCTGCATTTAGTTGATTGCTAAAATTACTGCTTTGGTTAGATAAACTGGAGGCTAAATCTATACCTGCTAGAAAATCATTGAGTTTGTAAGAAGCATCTAACGCTACCCATGATTGTGGGGTGTTGTTTATTACACCGCTTGATGGGTGCATATCAACCCAGACTTCTACCCATGTGTGTTGGAGTTGAATACTGGAAATAAGTCCACCTTGGGTGGTTGTGGTATAACTCAGACCCGATTGATTTAGTATAGAGAGGACTTGGCCAATCTCATCCAAATCATTTATCCATTGTTTGAGCCTAGCGGCTTCTATTTCTATTGTTCCTTGCACATATCGAGCTGGTATGCCTGCTGCACGCATGGTGGCTATCATCAAGCTGGCAGTATCGGTGGCATTACCGATATGAGATTCTAAAGTAGCTGATGCTCCTTGGATTGAACCTAATGTGGGTGTAAACTTGGTGTTTTCACGGATGTAATTAAATATTGCTACTGGGTTATTGTTCAGTGACCCAGCTAAGGAGATAATGGCAGGGTCATTTGAATTGGCATCTATTGTGGCTGTCAAGTCATCTGCAATGGGCGCAGCTTTAGCATTTTGGCCAGATTGTTTTGTGTTTTTTGAAGTTGTTATTGAGCGTATTATATTGCTGGCAGACCATGTATCAAGACCTTGAGCTTGTGCTAATTTTTGTTCTATCTGGGCGCTGAGTTTTTGTTGCTGAAGTTCATCTTGTGTGACTGATAGTTGATTGATAAGATCATGTATGTGACTGGCTTTGAGTTTTATTAATCTCTGAATGGGAGTAATTATTTCATAACCTTTTTCCAACGCCACTTGTGCTTGTGATTCAAGTTTTATAAGCTCAATGCGGTATTGTTGAGCTTGCTTGCTGCTGGCATGTGTTGCTAATGATAAAATCAAAAACAGCAGACATATTAATGATGTGGTTTTCACTTTTATTGTTCTCCCTTTTTGTGCTGATGTTTTTATCATTACATTGGTTTTTTTTGATTCTTTGTATGGGTAATTAATCATCATCGTCATCGTCTTCATTTTGGTTATTAGTCGAAGTAGCGGTTAATGTTGTTGCAATTGATTGAAGTATCTGACCATTTGGATCAAGTATCTCAATTGTTAACGTTTGTGGTGATTCTTGCAAGACAAACCACATATCAATAATAAAATCCGCATTGATTGCTGTATCAAATTCTATACTTATGGTGTCATCAACTTGTGTGAATACATGGTTTGTACGGGTTAGCTTGAGTCCTGTTGGTAAGTCAAAGCGCACTTGGCCTACAAATGGAATACCTAGGTTTTCTATGTGTAATTTCATTTTTTGGGCTTTACCAATCTGACCCGAAACTACAGTATTGTGTAAATACTCTATGGCGTTTTGTAATATCTCAGAATAAACACTGGCTTGCTTAAGATGGGTTGCTTGTAGTAATAAATCAAATGCAGCAAAGATGCCTTTACCATTTTCAGATTCTTGGCATTCATCTTCGTCGTCATCGTCGTCATCGTCATCATCACTCTTATTAAGTCTGCTTTTATCTTCATCTTCATCGTCATCATCGTCTTGGTCTTCACAATTTTCAATAAATGATATCGCGTTGAGTTTGTCATCATCGTCTTCTTGAGTACCTGTGAATTGCCCAACTGATTGAGCTTCATCATCCAGTTCGACTTTTAAAACTATTTCATCGAGCTTGACATCCACTTCGGTTGCCGTATGTAGAGGTGAATCGTATAGCTCTATGGTTTGTGCACCTCCTTCATGCGTGCCTTTTATCTCAATTCCTAGAGCATCATATAACTCATCATTTCTATTGTCATTGCCTGTGGCTATGATGAGGCCTTCTCCAGATTCCATTACTTCTGCCAGCTCTTCTTGAAAATCTTCGCTGAAGCTCATGTTTTCACTAAATATCGCGTACATAACATATTCACCCGTTTCAAACTGGGTTTTGAAATCAGCTTTATTTTCGGTAATGGTATAACTCCATGCTGCTGCATCTAATACATTCTGCAAAAAGACCTTCTGTTGTATCAATTCTGCTGCCTGATCTGGGCCATTGGGATCATCTGTCGGTGGTTTTGGTACTGGGGTTATTTCTGAAAATTCAAAATCACCGTTTGCTTGACCAACATATTGAGTGGTATTACAACTCGCTGATACCGCTTGGCTTTGCAAATTATAAGAGTTATTTAACGTATCAATTTGTAGTTCTACATGATAATCGTTATTTAGGATGGAAAATTCATCTGGGTTATCAGTTGTTATTTGAATTGATAGGCGACCAAACTGAATTTGTTGGAGAATTAGATTTGATTCTGTCACATTGCTTTGACCATCAATGTCGGATTGGAAGTTTGCCATCGTTGTGGTTTCTTGTTCTAATAATTCACCTGAACTGTTGTACAGTTTAGCCGTAATTAGAGTAGTGTTTGACAAAGGTTCTGCAATTGTTGTAGCAACACTCCAAGAATGAATGCCTATACATGAATTTGAGTTAATCGTATTGATAGCTGGATTAAGCAATATCAATAAACGCCCTTTGCCATCACTTGGCAACACGTTTGCATCAATATCAATTTGACCAAAAGCAAAATCTATAGTTTTAGTATCTGATGTAGTTAATGATATGCTGCTTGAGTTATTACTGCTGGTGTTTATCCAATTGTTGATCAAATCTGTGTCTGTTACCGATAGTGCATAGTTGCCTGTTACTAGCTGGTTGAATTCATATTGACCGTTGGTGCCTGTTTGTGTTGTTATGATATCTTGAGAGTCTGTATTAGTTAAGTCTAGATTAATATTGGTGAAATACGTTTCTGAAACATCAAATACACCATTGCCATTTTTGTCGTTAAATACTTTTCCAGTTATTGATGAATTATGATATTGATAACCAAAGAATATATTATTTTGATCTTGATTTTCTGCCAAAGTTATTGTTAGCGGTTGGTTGGTGGTGGTAAGTTGAGTTTCTAGCAATAATCCAGCTGTATCTGTTACGGTGATTTGATAATCATCAGCAATAAGCTGGTTAAAGTTATACCTTCCATCTGCTGCTGAAATTGTGTTATATGTTACATTGTTGTTGGCTATTTCAATGCTAATACCTGCTAATCCTTGCTCATCTGCTTCTTGTGTACCATTGCCGTTAGAATCTACAAAAACCAAACCTGTAATCGAAGAATTGTGTAGTTGATAACCAAAATTACCAGTATTATCTGTGCTGATATTGGCAAGATTAATTTGATGTGGTTGATTGGCAGTGGTTAAAGATGTATTGACGAGTACTGCATTTTGATCAATAACATTGACACTATAGTTACCCGCTACTAGTTGTTGGAAACGATAGGTTCCATCATTATCTGTTAGAGTCTGTAAGCTTGTGTTGCCCCTGATTAATTCAATCCCAACATTTGTATAATAACTTTCCCCAGTGTCTGCCACACCATTGCCATTATCATCTTTAAAAACACTGCCGCTAATCACAGATAAGTGAGCCTGATAAGCAAACACTCCTGAGCTGTCTGTTTGGTGGTTGTTTAAGATACTTAGATATGGTTGATTATTGGATGTCAATTGATAACCATTAAGTATTCCATTGCTGTTGGTAATTTGAGTTTGGTATTGTCCTGCAATTAATTGGTTAAATGCATAATTGCCGTTGACATCTGATGTTGTGGAAAATGTCTGTGTGTTTGATTGGAGTTGTATGTCAACACCAGCTAAACCTGTTTCGTTGTTATTGAGAATTCCATCGCCGTTGATGTCATCAAAAATACTGCCTGAAATAGTTGAATCATGGTACTGATAGCCAAATATAGCCTGATTATCAACTTGATTTGCCTGTACTGTTGTGGCATATGGCACATTTGAAGTTGTCAAAAGACTATTATTCAAAATCAATAAGTCATCGGTAACTGTAATGTTATAATCTGCTGCTAATAACTCAACAAACGAAAAGGTGCCATTTGCATCTGTTGTCGTTGTTGCCACGAGGAGACTATTGGCATCATTGAGATTAAGGCTAACATTTCCAATACCTGGTTCGTTAATATCTTGAATGCTGTTGCCATTAATATCGGAAAATATCAAGCCTTCTACACTGCCATTAAGAGCCTGGAGCCCAAAGTTATTGACCGCATTATTGCCAGTAACATTAAAGCTTACGGGGTTATTGGTGGTTGTCACAGAAAAGCCTGCTAAAACTCCAGTGTTTAGCACTTCGATTTGGTAATCACCATTAACAATAGGGGTAAACTCATAAGTGCCATCGGTTTGGGTTTGGATCGTTTCTATTTCTGTAGCGGTACTGTCCAATAAGCGTAATGATGCATTGGCAATTCGAGATTCTCCACTATCTTCAATGCCATTGCCATTGTTATCATCCCAAATGTAACCCCTTAGGTGATTGAATCCTGTCAAATTGAATATAGCAGTGCCAAACACCTGTTCATTATTGTCGATAATTGTGGTTATAATACAGGCATAGGTGCTGGTTGTTAAGTTGAATGTTTCGATAAATTGCACATTTGTCCAGTTTGCCAAGGCTGACAAATCCGTTTGTAAAACATCATCTAGTACAATTTCTTGAGTTACTAGATTCACCAGCTTTTGGTGAATTTCAATGTTGTTTATTGCTATTGAATCTGTGTTATCAAGGTTGTATGTACAATTGTTATCAATAAATGTATCTACTTGTGGCAACAAAGAAACAACACTTCCATGCAAAAATTGCTGATCATCTCGGACGACTTCAAGCGCAGTTGTAGCTGCTGAAATAATAACATCGTTTGCATCCAGCAAGTTGAGTGTGGCAAAATATTGCCCTGTTGGTACATTGTTAAATGTGACCTGGTGTTGCCAGACTTGTGAGGCTTGTGGTAATAAGTTGTTAACCGTGTTGATATTTTGATAGACAATCATTCCATCTGGTTGTGCGAGCATTACCTGAACTCTGGTATCGTTCAAAATTGCGTTAGATGCAAGGTTGGCTACTGTGGTTGATAATGTGACATTATCGATGGATTTGTAAACTTGTTTATCAGAAATAATACTCAATGAAGCGATTGACCCATTAATTTGATCGGATACAATAGTAAAAATCTGTACTTGAGCATCTTGTTCTATCCCATTTTCATCAAGCAATTGCGATACTACTTGGTAATTACCTGCAAAATAATAGGCTGTATTCCATAAGGCTGGTAGATTTATTTGAGCTCCCGCTGCCAAATTATTGACTAACACGTCTGCTATGTTTTCAACAAAAACACCTTGCTCTGTTTCGATGTGTTGTGAAATAACACCAGTAAAATTAATGCCTGAGTTGTTAACCACGCTATCAACAATATTAACATCCGAATCTGAAGTATACTGCGTATTGTCCAGCGCTATACCTAAAGTTTTAGCACTACTGGCGTGAACACTAGGGATATCCAGTGGTACTTGCAGGTCTTGGTTAGGGATAAGTGTATTTTTAAATTGCAAATATGCCTTAGCAAATACGGAGCGAGTTTCACCTTCTAACAAGTTGTTAAAATTAGCGGTAAGCGGTAGATTGGTTGTATCAATTCCAACGTCTTCAAATTTCCAAATATATTCTTTAGTACCATCGGCATTTTCTATAATTGATTGAGGTATTGGTGTATCACCATTAAGAGAAACATCCACATCAGGACGGGTGATTATATGTGTTTCTACTGTCATGGATCCACAGTAAATTGGCATAGAGAAAATACCATAACGACTATAGTCTGTCGATAGTAAAATACGATTATTAAATCTATCATAATGCATTGAATCATTATCAATAATACCAATACCTAGAGCTTCAGCATCAAATAAAAGCCGCGGGATACCAAAGTTTGGATCAAAATGTATTAGCGTATGTTCTTCACCTCCAATGGAAGGAAAGGCATCTATTGTCATTGGTGTAAACATTAAATTATCAAAACACATGACCTCCATACTATAGGCTTCATTTTCCATTCTAAAATCTTGTAGAATAGTTTGACGTTGCTTTCCATCTGAACTAATCTTGTGTATTTTTAATCCGTCACTTATGTAAATATTGCCAGTATCACCAATTTCAAAATACCAAACCGGTCCAGTCCATATAGATAGAAATTGCCATTCATTAGTATTTGATGATTTATAAATGCTACCATTATATAAGTATATGTTACCTTCCTGATCTACATCTATAAAGGAAGGTCTTCCTATGGTTTCAATGACATTCAATATGTCGCCTTCTGTAGAAATTTGGTATATATTATATGGAGATGTTAGACCAAGAATAAATATTTCAGCTTGATTATTTATCCTAATATCTCTGATGATTTCTTGATCAAAAATCGTTTCTTCAACTCCGTCAACATGATTGATTTTTTTTATTTGACCAGAAACGATACCAAAGAAATCACCCTCATCATTAGCAACAAAATTTCTATAATAGATATTGGAGTTGCTGATCTCTAACAATTGGTCAGTACGTATCTCAACTACAGATTTTGAATCAATAGACTCTAAAGATACATTCGTTTCTACTGATATATTTCCAGGAAACACTTCCTGCTGTGCAAGATAAACATCACCACTAGCAAGAGCTGAGGCAGATACAGTGTTGGTTAAATCAAAACTGATATCTGTCATATCTGTGGTTAATTCAACCGTATAACTACCTGCAATTGGCAATTTCAAATCTGCGATATTTATATCAACAGAGCTACTATTTATCTCCAAATTACTTTGTGATAGAGTCGAGTCATATATCAATGATCCAATTTGCAAACCTGTATTACTATTATCAACAAAATCAAGTTTAAGAATTCTATTCTTAGAGTCAAATTGCTCTGTTGCATAAAGTGTATTTTTATCATAAGCAATTATATTTTTAGAAACTGTATTATCAGAAAATGCATTAGGGAAAACTTCAACTTCACCTATTGAATTTACATGAGTGATAGAGTTTATCCTAGCATCATAAGAAAAATAAATATCATCATTTATTAATGCAATTGAATTCAAGTATCCTGGTAAATTTAATGAAAAAGGCAAAGTCCTTACTGTATCCAACTCCGAAAGAAGGAAGATATCAGATGAGCCTGATACAGAAGTACCTACAAGAATACTTCCGTCATTTTTACTATCCATATCAACAATTCCATTCAATGTAGAAACTAATTTAGTTGCTTTCCCATCATGTTTTACTCTTACAATCCCGTTACTTGATGAAAATAGGAAATTACTGTTAGAATCAAACGTTAACCCTTTAAAACCCGCTAATGTAGGGACTGGAGTTATTATTTGACTACTCCCTGTTATTCCATCTATTTCATAAATTCTACTCGTTGAGAAAATATAAAGTTTATTGTTTGATGTTAACAAATAATTTGAATTATAGATTCGAGAAATATAGTCGCCATATCCATCTGATCTAATTTTCATGATTCCATAACTAGAGATATTATATAATTCCCCATTGGAACTGATTGCAATTCCTTTTGGGTTGACTATTCCTGTATAAGAATTAAGGATATTTGCGTTTATATCAAAATCAACAATCTTGTTTAGTCTATTTTGAACCGCTTTAATGTGGTTATTATAAACTGAAACATCAGTTGACAGCCTGTCTGTAAGCAAACCCGTTAATACACTAGTGTTTTTATTAAAACTAAATATGTTACCACTGTCATGTAATAAAATTAAAGTATCGTTATCATAACTCTCAAGCCGAGAATATCTGCCTGAAAGAACCACATCTGGAAGTTTATTTAGTCCAGAAGCAAATTTAAGAATATGTACATCTGTACTAACAAGTATATTATTACCATCACTTGATACGTCATATAAAACTCCATTTATTGATGTTTTCTTGATCAAATTTCCATTTAGATCAGTAATATAGATTGTTTTACCGTATCTATCAGACAACCATAAATTTCCATTATGAAATGATAAATTATTGATGAAAAAATTACTCGGCACTCCAGTTAAAGATATTTCAGATGTGGTAACTCCATCAAAATGATAAACTTTCCCGTAGCTACCTAGATAAACACCTCCCAAATCATCTTTTGTTATACTAGAATAAGATCTAACAGTTATACTATTGTCACTAAGATCTAGATGCTCAACAGATAAATTGCCAGTATTAACTTTAAGTAAACCTCCATTATTATCTCCTGAACTTATCCAAATATAACCAAAGCCATCGATGAACATTCTTGAATCAGCTTTAACACTAAAAGGTAGCTGTGCGTATTCTAATTCTGTGGTTCCATCATATAAATAGAGTTTTGAAGTTCTATCTGAATATACAACACTTCCATCTGATAAAGTGATTAAATTATAAGCTACTCTGGTAAGTTGAGCAAACTCTGTAACATTATTTAAGGCGTCTATTTTGAAGATTTTTTTAGTGTATAGTTCTGCAATAAATTTATTGCCATTACTGTCTTTAGCAAATGATATTGGGTAAGAAAATTTTGTGCTATCTTGACTAATTGTATAATTATTATCAATTTCAGAGTAGAATCCTGAAGAACCCTGATAAAGTAATTCTATACCATTTCCATTACTTGTAAAGTTAGTTAACAAACTATTGTTTAATTCTATTTCAGTTGCTTGCGAGCTATTAAGGCTTATACTTCTAATTTTTTTTCCATCAAATACAATTAACTCATCTACTATATTTGTTAATGACATTTTGGAATAGGATTGTTTTGCAGTAGCTACAATATCAAAGCCTCCTTGGCCATTTTGTTTGTAAATGCTATTTCTTAATAAAACCAATAATTTATTATTTTGATCAATGACTAGATCTAATGCGCCTATAAAGGTTCTAGATAAATGTTCAATACTGCCATCAAGATTATGTTTGCTTATTTTTCTAGAAGCTGAATTGTATATAAAGTAATTGCCATCGTGATCATATACAACTAAAGTTGGAGCATTAATTGTTTCACTAACGATTTTTTGTTTAGTGCCATCTGTAAAAACTTCGTATATAGAGTGATCCGCAAAAGAAGAAACATAATAACTACCATTTGCTGTTACTTTGACATCAAAGGGATTATTAATCCCTTCTGTTATTGTTGTAATATTTCCTGACAAATCTATTCTTGAAAGTTTGCCTACATCCCATTCAGTCACTAATAATGTTCCATCTGCATCTAATGTTAGACCATGTGGGCGACTCAGTCCTTCAACAAATAATGATAGTTCTACCCCGTCAAATTTAAAAATAGAACCATTGGTTTCATCTGCAACAAAAATGTCTCCATTATTAGTCATAACTATTCCTTCAGCATCATTTAAATTGTTTTTTGCAATCGTCCTTATTAATCCTGTTTGGGTGTTTAATTCATGTAAACCTGAGCCTGAATTAAAAAGAACCTTGCCGTTTGCTAAGGCTTCAATCTTCTTTAATGAATTAATACCAAGATTAAAAGCTTGTATCACATTGCCATTTTGATCAAGCTCTACAATTGCTCTCTTGCTTATATCTAATACATAAACTAGACCAATGTTATTAACCGATACATCTCTGGCCAATACAAATCCAGATGAAAACTCACTGTAAGTATTCGTAGTTGGATCATACATCAATATAATTTTATTACTTGCTATTAATATTTTTCCATCACTCGTTTTATCTATTCCATACTCCGTATTTTCGGTAAATGGATTCGGAATGACTGTACTAACGATTGTATTATCAGGTGGATTTTCTGCTTTCGCGGTCAAATAAATTTTAGCAGTAATATCAAAATTACCAGTGGGTAAGTTGCCTGTATTACTAAGTGTAGCAGATATATTAACCTGTTTATTTGGGTCAAATTGCATGACTGGTGGATCAAATTTTACCAATCCCCCTACAGATTTTGTTGGCAACAAACTTACAACTGTATTGGATTCATCATGAGTAATACTATCAGATTCATTTTTTGCAGCAATTATTATTGTGTACTCTCCAGCAGGATGAAAACGGGTAAACCAGGGCACCTCAACGACTAATTGATTATTTGCAGGGACTGTCTCTATAGCATCAGCTGGGTCACCACCAAGAGGAACATGTTTAACTGGTTCGTTTTCTATGACTTCTCCTATTTCATTTAATACTTTTATATACAGTCTTGTACCAATGGCTGTGTTACTGGAATTTTTTAAAATTAATTCAATTTCGACTTCTTCATTGCTATAGTAAATATCACGGTTACTAATCATGCTGAGTATTTCTAATTCACTTGGTGCAATTGGTGTCAGCGTATAATTCAATTCAACTAACCCAAAACCAGAGCTGGTCACATGCGTGGTCTTGCTAAAATAATCTGTTTTGGTAGTGGTTAAATCAAACTCTAAATCCTTAATATTTTCAATCTGATAAAATCCATTGACATCGGTTTGGACTATTATTCCAGTTGAACTATTTAATACTGATGCGCCTTCTATAGGTAGATTGTTTTCTGAATCGGTGACTATACCAGATAGTGTCACTGTCGTTGCTTGTTCTACTTCTGAAAGTCTTATTTGACCCAGGTCTATAGTTCCTGGAATTAAATTGGTGTTAATAACTATAGAATTATATCCTTCCTTTGAAATTAAAATATCAACAGCTTGTGGTGTAATATCTGTATATGAGAAATAACCATTGTTATCTGAAAGTTGCGTGGATAGGTTACTTATGCTGATGGTTGCGTTTTCTACTGGTTGAGATGTTTGGGAATTTATCACTTGACCATACAATTGTGAAACTGTTGGTGATGGTGTGCCAGATGTCGATAAGGCAGGTGAAAAGTTCAAGGTTTGTCCTGCAATTACTGTAGCACTGACCGTCACTGTTTCATAACCAGCTAGGCTGACTTCTATATTGATTTCACCCGTATCCAAATCACTTAAATATTGGCCTTGTTGATTGGTTTGAAGATTGAGTGTATTGGTTCCTGTTATAGAAATTTGGGCATTCTCAAGTGGCTGTGCTGAATTTATGTCTGTCACAACACCTTGTAAAATTCCTTTGGTAGTTAACCTGTAAAGTTTTACATTCCCAATATTTAAAGTTTGATTCTCCAACACATTTATATCAACAGTGCGCTTCTGATACCCAATTGCCGATAAACTTAATTGATAAGTACCTGCTTGGAGATTATTAAAACTAAACACTCCATTAACTGATGACTGTGTTTGACGCATTGGTGTTGTATTGATGTCAATATTGACAGCACTGATAATTTGATTGTTTGTTTCATCTATTATTGTGCCAAAAACAGTAGATGGGTTTGTTGGTGGTATAAATATTGTGCCTGAGAGTATTGCTTGTATGCGCAATGCCAATGCAGTGGTATATACATCTTCATCCCAAGAGCCGTTGGCTAATTGAGCATTATTCAATTTATCAATGGCTTGCTGATATTGCACTTGATCAGTATTGACATTTACAATTGCCAACAAAGCTAATGCTGTTTCCCAATTAGTTTGCCATGTTTGATAATCAGAGGCTGTAGAATCAGTGGTATTTCTTTGGGACAGTATGTATTGAGTGACTGCATTAAGTTCATTATCTAGTTCAAATTGACTGCTAACAAGTTGTAATGCCAGTGATGCTTGAGCAGAAATATAAACAGATGTTTGTTCATCTAGATCGAGTTTAAACCCTCCATTTGCTTGTTGTTTTGATTTAATGTATTCTACCAATGATGGTAATAATGGTGATCTGGGATTAATTTTTACTAATGCATGTAAGGCAAAAATAGTATCTAATAAATTGCTTTGATAATCTTTAAAAGGTGAAAAACCGCCATCAGCTTGTACTCTATCAATCAGTTCATCATTAAGCTCTTGATTAACAATGCCCATTTGAGCTTGTGCAATCAAAGTTAAAGCTATATTTACGGTATCTTCGCTGATATTGTTTTGTAAATATTGTAAAGCATTTGAGACTTCAACGCGATCAGAATCTCCCAATGCATCTAATGTCAGCAATGTTTCAACTGTAGCTGCGTAATCATGATTGACTGCAATTTGAGAATTGATGTTTCCATTGATGCTTGAATTAGAAACTAACCAATCAGAACCAATTGAAGAAAATGCATTTGAGGCGTACAAACATACAAAAAATGAAATTAGCAAGAATTTTACGCCACAAGATGGCACAGTCAATTTAGTCATATATAAGTCCCTTTGGGGTAAATGTTTACATAAATGGTGATTTTGCAAGCATTTTAGGGAAAAATTATTAATTTAACAAGATATTAAGGTTTTATCGTTTGATAATTATCCGTTAAAGTATGAAGAAAGGACAGCAGAGCAGTTTTTTCTGCTTCTGTAAGATTTAAATCACCCATTTCATCTTTATTCATATTTTCATTAATTTCTGCTGGTTGCCACTTAGGGTTAATATCTCTGGTGTTATAAAAATCAATAACTTCGTCTAATTTATCAAAGGCACCGTTATACATATAGGGTGCTGTCAACACGATATTCCTTAAAGTTGGAACTTTAAATTTTCCATTTTGATATTTGTCATTTAATATCTGCCCCAAACCTTTGTCTTTATAATCTATACCTTCAGCATTATACGTTGAGTCTTGCAGATAATAAGGGTTGCCAGTATTTCTTGGCACTCCAATATTATCATAATCAAATTCAGTAAATAGGGGCGGGTTTCCAGATTGGTCGGATCGACTGATATGGCAAGAAGCACAATTTCCTTTGTTTTTATCTTCAAAAATTTTCAGACCAAGTTTTTCTTGAGCTGTTAATTCTAATTTCCCCTTTAAAAACAAGTCATATTTAGAATTAAACAAGCCAAATTCTGAAGAACTTTCATAAGCAGTCAATATTTGTGAAATGGCTTTAAAAGCACGTTTATCACTGTTAAATATCTTTTTTCCGAATAAACTCACAAATCTCTTTCTATAGTTTGAATTAATTATTTTATCAACAACACTGTTCTCATTTTGGTTATTCATTTCCAATGGATTCAATAAAGGGCCTTTCACTTGCTCAACCATATTAAATGCACGCCCATCTAGAAACATACCTCCTACATATTGTATTTTTTTATTCTCAAATTCTTTGTGAAATTGTGGTGTTTTAAATGAATAACTAAGACTTGGTACATTTCCTATTGCCAAATCTCCCTTTTATAGCTCCCTCTGATACAATTTCACCTTTAGATGCAAAAGCAAATTGTGGTTTATGGCAACTACCACATGACCCCCCTATGTCACCATACCTGTCGCCTAGAATTTTAAAAAGCTAAAATTTAATACAGGAGACAAAAATGACAACCTATAGCCAAAAATTTAAAGTACAATCAGTTGACAAAGCACTAAGCAGAGGTG
>Ga0316208_1000141_pt1:52500-102254 | contig 102254 bp, 80 predicted proteins | sample 3monopyrite_MG_FD_204944 | JGI IMG/M metagenome (GOLD analysis project Ga0316208, IMG submission 204944) | Microbial mat bacterial communities from mineral coupon in-situ incubated in ocean water Damariscotta River, Maine, United States -... | ecosystem: Environmental > Aquatic >... | reverse complement strand
TTTGTACGGCCGTTATTGGCTCATATATGGACCAAGAATCGGAGTGGAAACAAAAATCAAGACCGGCTGTCGCCAAATTCCAGTTTTTGGAATTTTCCTATTTGTGAAAATCAGCAGACCCTACTTACATAGTATATGTTGGAAGTTACGTCATCCTTATAACTTATAATTCTGCCATACCAACTGAAATCATGAAGTTCCCAGGAGATGGACTGAAATTTTCAATATGTGAAGACGCTGTTAATAGACAAGATGCCGAAACTCGAGTTGTTACGTGTATTCCTATTGAAGCTTGGCGGAAAATTATTTCTGGAATTCATCAAGCAGAGGCAGCCAGTTTGAACCGGAAATGTGCAATTAGTTTAAGTGAAAAACTTTCTATAAACCCATTAGTAGCTCACACGAAAATACATCAACTGGCTCATGCATTGCAAGAGGCAGCAGGGACAAGCGAAAACTATGGCAATTACTATCAGCAAGCGTTCAATCAGTTAATGGAAGTTTAGCCTCACACCTGTGAAAATACTCTCAGTCTGAAACATTTGTTTCCAACCCTGAAACAAAGTCTGAAACATTCTGACGTTTTTAGCCTTCCTATGGCGCTTTATGACGTTTTTATCTCACAAATGGTCCCGCAAATAACTACTCGTTATTGAAGTAAATTCAAGTGTGAAATCGAGTTCAAATGGCTCATAATCAATTACTTAATAGTGTTATCAGGAGCTAAAATGAAGTGCTAAAAACCAGAAAAGCTCCACATTTCTGAGGAGCTTCTGCGGTCCGGACGGGACTCGAACCCGCGACCCCCTGCGTGACAGGCAGGTATTCTAACCAACTGAACTACCGGACCAATATTTTTAAAGAACAACTCAAAACGCACTCAACCAAAAGTCCGGACGAGACTCGAACCCTCTACCCTCCCGACATGTCGGGATATTCTAACCAACTGAACTACCGGACCAATATTTTTAAAGAACAACTCAAAACGCACTCAACCAAAAGTCCAGACGAGACTCGAACCCTCTACCCTCCCGACATGTCGGGATATTCTAACCAACTGAACTACCGAACTACGGTAATTTCTTGGGCTGCAAATGTAATTTAAATTGTGAAATGCAAAAGCACTTTGGAAAAATTATTGTGGTACAATTTCATAGTGGATTTTTTCAACTCCGTTTATTCGCATTCCAGCCATGTTTTGCATCACTTGAAAATAATACGTGCCAGCCGTGGAAAGATCAACTTCATCCACATCAACCGTGCAAGTTTTATCACGCATTTCTAAAGCAGGTTGGTAAGTTACCGTGACTTCTTTTTCGAGCATCAGAATCCCAGCGGAAGGACTGATAACCTTCATTTTCAAGAACAGCTTATCAAATTCATAGTTTTCGCTTACCGTAAGTTTCAGGCGAAACATTTTTGCCGCTGAGTTTTGAATTGAAACACGAAACAGAGGTGTTTGATCCGATTTCCAAACGCCACTCAGAAATACGCTTTTCCCTCGCTCTTCTGTTGGCTGGAACTCGGGGTTCCGAACAATTCGCAAAGAACCTTCAATTCCATCGATAACTTCCGTTTTGCTGTTGTTTAGATGGATGATAGCCGTTAGTCGTTCTCCTTCGTCCAGAAATAGTTGCTTGACCACACTGTTGAAACTGCCATCCACCGTCAGGTTATCGTTCAATGTATCGTTGCCGATAATATAGCTGACCCGAAGGAAGATCGGGCCGTTGTACGCATCGGTCGCATTCAAGAATAGCGACACATCAACATAACACTTGAAATTGGCTGGATAGACGGTTGAAATCGCTTCATCTCGCGATAGCGAAGTGAAATCTACCCCGAATGAGTTTAGTGTTTGGAGTAATAAGGATAACGAAATTAGAAATCTCATCAGTACATTTTTTTACGCTTGAGCAGATAAGGTAGGAGCACTTGGTCGAATCCTTTTGAAATATCCGCCTGCACCAGGTCTATACTGTACTGTCCGCATTTCAGTTTCAGATCATGCTCAAATTTGCGCATCGCTTTTTGGTATGCTTCTCGCACTTCGAGCGGATTGAGTTTCAATTCTTCACCCGTTTCCATATCAACGAAACGATACGGGCGGTTTTCAAAATCGAAATCGAGTTCTTTCTTCTTATCAGTCACATGAAATAGGATCACCTCATGCTTATTGTGCTTCAAATGCTGAAGCGCATTCCAAAGGTCATCCTGATTCTTATCAGAGTTCTCAATCATATCGCTGAATAGAATTACAAGCGATCTTCGTTTCAGCTTATCAGCAATCTCATGCAAGGCTTGCGCACCAGAACTGCGTTTAGATTTATCTTTTGGAAGCGGTTGAAGCAGCTTGTCTAATTCACCAAAAACCAATTGTGAATGTGTTGTTGTTGATTTCGTGTCGGTGTGGATTTCTACATTTTCAGAAAAGAGAGACAACCCAAAAGCATCTCGTTGTCTTTTAAGAAGATGGACTAATGATGCCGCTGCGTAAGTCGAGAATCCGATCTTGTTCACATCCAAGTGCGAGTCATTCTCCTTTAGCGGAAAATACATGGATGATGATGTGTCGATTACGATCTGGCAGCGGAGGTTGGTTTCTTCCTCATATCGCTTAACGAATAGTTTTTCGGTTCGGGCGTAGAGTTTCCAATCGATGTGTCGAGTGGATTCGCCATTGTTATAAAGGCGATGCTCCGCAAACTCCACAGAAAAACCGTGGAACGGACTTTTATGCAAACCAGTAATGAATCCTTCCACCACCTGTTTGGCAATGAATTCCAACTTGCTGAACCGCTTTACGCGCTGACTATGAAGAGAGATGCTGTTCATTTTAATATTGAAGCTGCTTAAAGTCCCCACAGCGAGTTAAAAAATGATTCTTTTTTTGGATTACTTCGTTATTTTCTCCAACCGTAGCTTCGGCTATGCTTCTCAAAAATGCCTCGTCCTCCAAAAAAATAATTCATTTTCACTTTTCACTGGAGGACTTTAAACAGCTTCATTGACACGAATTTCATTTCACACGACTTCGAGGTCAGTTCGGTCAACTTGAACAGAGAACTTCACACTTGCCTTCAACGCATTAAAGACCTTGAGAATTGTTTCAATTGTCACATTCTTAGTGTTCCGTTCCAACTTTGAGATCTGAGACTTTTGCACACCGATAAGTTCCCCTAACTGTTCTTGTGTCAGATGCCGTTCTTTCCTTATGGATTTGATCGTATCTCCCAGTATTTCTATTTTCAGGTCAAACTCATACTTGTCGCGCGCTGCTGTGCCAACCTTGCCGAGGTCACGGTCTTTCAGTTCATCTAACGTCATCATTTTCATTTTCCTCCTATTGGCTGTCATAATGCTGAATGTTACGGTTCAAAATATTCCGATTTGATTTTCAACGCTTTTTCAATCTCGCTGCGCGGGACTTTGTCAACCTTCTTGATCATTCCGTGAGTGGATATGACCAATGTTTCAGTTTTATCGGTCTTGTCCCAAAATGCAAAAAGCCGATATTGAAGACCTTTGTACTGTGTTCTGAATTCCCAAATATCCTCAGTCAATTTCTTAAAAACCTTGGGGTCATTTCCTTCTTTGGCCTTATCAATGTTGTAGTAGATCTTCTTTCTTTTTTTCAGGTCTAAGGAGTCGATGAAATCAATTGCCTCTGCAAGAAATATGACTTCAAATTTTTTGCCCATTCAATTTTTCAAGCGAAGCAAAGATAACTAAAAGTTGAGTTATATGGAAACAACGGCCATTGAAATGAGAAGCACGAAATTCTAAAAATTGAAATCCGAAACGCGAAGAACCAAGAAATCCACTTTTATCCGCGTCATCCATGTTCTATTAACCTCAAAAACAAATCCGACCCCCGCAAAGATTGCGTAATCGGATTCGCATAACTTGTCCCGTTTATACGGGATTCGTGTTTATTCGTAATTCGTATCAGCCTTCAAACGTGTTCAAATGGCTGAAAACTGTTTTTACATCAAAGCGTCAAGCTTTGCAGAAAAAGTCTGTTTGGGTGCCGCTCCCACCTGCTTGTCAACAATTTCCCCATTCTTAAAGAAAAGAAGGGTAGGAATGTTTCTGATGCCGAACTTGGCCGAGATCTCAGGATTGTTGTCCACGTCAACTTTACCAATTACGGCTTTGTCGCCATAGTCGTTAGAAAGCTCTTCAACGATTGGGCCAACCATTCTACATGGGCCGCACCATACTGCCCAAAAATCCACCAATACGGGTTTGTCTGATTTCAATACCAATTCGTCAAAATTGGCGTCTGTTAATTCTAATGCCATTGTTTTTATGCTTGATTGTTATTTGTTCTATTTCGCTTGTCAAATGTACGGAGGCTTGTCAGGTTCTGTGTGACAGAGAGTACCATTTTTCCATGATCTTTCAACAAGCGTGTTCGCCATAAACCGTTATCGTACAGGAATGTTCATACTTGAATGCGAAGCAAGTGCAGTCCATAACTTTTCAGGGGTGTTTTGCTCTTCAAAAGTCGGTGTCTCACTATTCAGATCCGTTTACAAAACCTGTTCCATTGCGTTTTTTCCTGTAGTGAAATAGAATCAGAATGCTGCCGAGCATTACCTTTGATCATCGAAAATAAGTAATGGAAATGAGAGGAAATTACAGAATAGTTGATGACCTAGAGGATATTGAAGATGGATTCCATATCTCTGAAGAGTTGGAGGATGTGATCATCGAGTGCTTTCATATAGCTCGGAAAGGAAAACGTTCAGGATTGAAAAAGATCCAACGGCAAATAGAGAAGTATCCCCGTTGTCCTCAACTGAAAAATTATCTTACCGTTTGGTACAATAATACTGGTAATTCGGAGAAGAGCAATGAGGCCAACCGTTGGCTGGTGGCCGAGCATCCGGATTATGTTTTCGGAATGGTCAATCTTGCAAATGAGCACCTTTCAAAATCCGAATATGAGCTTGTTCCTGATGTATTGGGCAGTGATATGAGAATAGATTCGCTTTTCCCCGACCGAAAGGCTTTCCATGTGGATGAGGTAATAGCTTTTCTATCTATAGCAATAAGATATTTTGCAGCCATTGCTGAGTTTGACCGGGCCGAGGAAGAACTTTCCGAATTGACAGAGGTTGATCCTTACGCAACCATAACCTCGGAGCTTTCTAGGGAAGTGACGAGGCAAAAAATGGCCAATATGGGCAAAAGCTGGTTGGAGCGCACGAAAGACAACATATCTGCGCAAGTGATGAAAAAGCAACCTGCCGATACCACCACCGAACCGCCTGTTTTCATCCACCCAGAGATCAATCTACTTTATACGAATGGACTACATGTTGAAAACGCCATTCTGGAAAAGATCATTTCTCTTCCCCGCATTTCTTTGCTAAAGGATCTGGAAATGGTACTGCAGGACAGTATTGACAGATACTATTTTCATTCTGAGAACTGGGATGATGATTCGAGCGGAATGTTTATAACACACGCCATCTTTATTCTTGGCGAACTGAAGGCCGCAGAAAGCATGAATTCTGTACTCAATGTTCTATCACAGAGTGAAGAATATCTTGAGTTCTATTTCGGTGATTTCCTGACCGAGCTTCTATGGGAACCCGTTTACAGAATGATCTCCACAGACCTTATCCCATTACAGGAATTCATCTGTACTTCAGGGATTTATTCTTTCTCTAAAGGAGTCGTATCTGACGCCCTGGAGCAGGTGGCTCTGCACGACCGCAGTAGAAAAGATGAGGTGGTTGCTTGCTTCAGAAACATTTTCAGTTTTTTCATAAAAAGTAGAATTGAGGACAACGTTATTGATTCGGGCACGATCGGGTTACTGGTCAGCAGCTGTTTGGATATCGGAGCGGTGGAACTGCTGCCCGAAATACGCAGACTCTTTGAACTGAAATATGTGGATCTTACGATGGCAGGAACTTTTGAGGATGTTGAGAAAGCGTTCGGGGAGGAGGAGAAATTTAATCAGAAGCGAAAAATACTGGGAATCGCGGAGCGCTATCAGGATGTAATTTCCACTTGGCATGGCCATAGCGTTGAAGAACAGGAGGATGAATTTGAGGATGATTTTTGGGAGAAACTTTCAACAGCCAATACACAAGTGGCAAGAACTGCGGCAAAGACCGGAAGGAACGATCCTTGCCCGTGCGGCAGCGGAAAAAAGTATAAGAAGTGCTGTCTATAGAGCCATTAGTTTTTCTAAGTTCTAAGCTAACGGCTCTCCAAACAGAGCCGTTAGCTTTCCTTAAATTCGTGAGATGGCAAAAAAGAAAAAAGAGGCAGTATTTTTTGAAGAAGATGCTTTTTATCATGTTTACAATCGTGCGGTAGGTGGACAGAGATTGTTTAAGAGTGACGAGAATTTCCGATTCTTTCTCCGAAAATTCGCCTATTATCTTTATCCTGTTGTTCAAACCTATGCCTACTGTCTTCTCGGAAATCATTTTCATCTGCTGATTCGGGTGCGTACCACAACAGACATACTTGTTTGGAACAGGGAACAGAGCAAGAATCCTTTTCTACCCGAAACAGATAGCGATTCAAGTGTTGTCCATGAGGTCGTTAACAAACAGTTCAGTAGATTTTTTCAATCCTATGCCACGGCCTTTAATAAACAGCATAGCAGATTTGGAACTCTTTTTCAAAAACCTTTTAAACGAGTGGCAGTAAGGTCAGAACAATATCTTATGCAGCTGATATTTTATATTCACGCTAATCCGCAGAGGCATGAGATCATTGGCGATTTCAGGAACTGGACCTGGAGTTCTTATCAGAGTATTCTTTCGGATAAGAAAAGCAGACTACAGCAAAAGGAGATCATAGAATTGTTCGGTGGTCGAAAGAATTTTGTGGACTACCATGCCGATTATCAAAGATCTATTGAGATGGAGCAGTTGGTAGAACCCTTAGCTTTTTTTCAAAGCTGAGGGTTCTGTACAGCTGGGTCGCTGCTGAGAGCCGTCAGCTTAGGAAAAGCTAACGGCTCAAGAAAAAAGCTAACGGCTCTACTATTTCAACGTTACCTCCAATCCCAATCTATCCCGCAATCCATAAATCAATTCCTGATCGGGTCTTACACGCAGTTTTTTCGAGTGCATGTCTATTCTATCGCCATCGGAATTTCTTACCCGCACATTCACGCGGCATTTTCCTTCGTATTGCTCCAACATTTTGCGCAGATCGGTTATGCGTTCTGCACGGATTTCGGCCAACGGCAGATCAATGGTTATTCCGCTTGTCTTCTTTTCAAGCACCTCGCTCAACAATTCAATACTTATCAGTTTAAAGTCCTTTTCAGCAACTGCTCCACCGGCCTGATTTCCCCAACGTTTTTCCTTCCACGCGCCCTTCAAAAGGAGAAAATAATCCACATCAATATATTGGCGGAATTTGGTGTAATCCTCTCCGAAAAGACGAATTTCCATGTTGCCCAATTTATCTTCAATCTCAAAAATGCCGTAAGGATTTCCTTTTTGCGACATTTTATGCTGCACCGAGGAAACTACACCCGCAAACTTGTATTCCTGCGGACTTTTCTTCGCTTCTTCGCTTTGCAAAAAGTTAAGGTCTGTATTGCAATAACGCTGCATGACCAATTCAAAATCGTTGAGCGGATGTCCCGAAATATAAACTCCAACAACCTCTTTTTCGCGTTTCAGCGTTTGAATATTTCCCCATTCCTCGCAGGTGGGCACGGTGGGTTCGGGCAGCTGTATCTCGGATGATCCACCGAAAAGCGAGACCTGCGAACTATTGGCCGCAGCCTGCGTGTTGGCTCCATACTTTATGGCCTTTTCCAAAAAGAATATTCCTGTTCCATCATCGAAAAAATACTGGGCGCGGTGGCTGTTCTCAAACCCATCGAAAGCACCGGAAACGGCCAGGCTTTCCATACATTTTTTATTCGCTGCGCGAAGATCAATGCGTGTTGTAAGATTAAAGATGGAAGAAAAATTTCCGTTCTCTTTCCGCTCCGCGATGATGGATTCTACCGCTCCTTCGCCCACACCTTTTATGGCTCCCAGACCGAAGCGAATTTCGCCTCTGTCATTCACGGCAAATTTGAATTGACTTTCATTCACATCGGGCCCAAGCACTTGCATTCCCATTCTCCTACATTCATCCATAAAGAAGGTCACCTTCTTTATATCGTTCATGTTATGCGTCATCACCGAGGCCATGTATTCGGCTGGGTAATTCGCTTTCAAATATCCAGTTTGGAATGCTACAACAGAATAACAAGTAGCGTGAGATTTGTTGAATGCGTATTGCGTAAATTCTTCCCAGTCGCTCCAGATTTTTTCGGCAATTTTCAGGTCATGCCCATTTTTATCACATCCATCTAAAAACTGAGGTTTCAACTCATCAAGAATGGAAAAGATTTTCTTTCCCATGGCTTTTCGGAGCCTATCCGCATCGCCTTTTGAGAAACCCGCTAGCTTTTGAGACAGCCGCATTACTTGCTCTTGATAAACCGTAATTCCGTAGGTCTCAGCTAGGTATTCCTCCATTTCTGGGAGGTCGTACGTTATTTCTTCTTCTCCGTTTTTACGGGCAATAAAGTTTGGAATGTACTTTAACGGCCCCGGACGATATAGAGCATTCATCGCAATGAGATCCTCAAACTTATCTGGTTTGAGAGGGCGCAAAGCTTTCTGCATTCCAGCAGATTCAAACTGAAAAGTACCGTTGGTATGCCCTTTTTGATAAAGCTTGTAAGTCTTCTCGTCATCGAGCGGAATGTCATCAGGGTTGATGTCGATATCATGGCGATCTTTAACCAGCCCAATGGCGTCTCGAATGATGGTAAGCGTTTTCAGACCGAGGAAGTCCATCTTCAACATACCTGAAGATTCAACTACGCTGTTGTCAAACTGTGTAATAGAAAGTTCAGAGTCTTTAGCCGTAGTTACAGGAATATGATTGGTGATGTCATCTGGCGTAATAATAACCCCGCAAGCATGAGTTCCCGTATTGCGAATTGACCCTTCAAGTACTCTCGCTTCGTTAATGACCTTTGCAATTTCATCACTACCTCCAGCAAGTTTTTTTAGTTCTTCGGCCTGCGCCATTCGGTCGCTATCGCCATTCAGTTTAGCCTTAAGTTCTTTTTCGTCAAGCCCAAAGATTTTAGCCAAACTAATGTCAGGAATAAGCTTCGCGATTCTGTCTGCTTCAAAAAGCGGAAGGTCAAGTACGCGAGCGGTATCGCGAATAGCGGATTTGCCCCCCATACTTCCATACGTGACAATTTGCGCCACCTGATTTTTGCCGTATTTGGCCACTACCCAGTCGATAATCTTACCGCGGCCTTCATCATCAAAATCAATATCAATATCGGGAAGTGATACACGGTCCGGATTTAGGAAACGCTCAAAAAGTAAGTCATACTTAATGGGATCCACATTGGTGATTCCAATGCTGTATGCAACCACAGAGCCCGCTGCTGAACCACGACCAGGCCCAACGGCAACGCCCATTTTTCTTGCCTCAGAAGTAAAATCCTGTACGATTAGGAAGTAACCGGGATAACCAGACTTGTCAATGGTGAAAAGCTCAAAGTCAATCCGTTCGGTTAATTCAGGACTAATCTCACCATATCGTTTTGTAGCTCCTTCGTACGTAAGGTGTCTTAAGTAAGCGTTTTCTCCTCGTTTACCTCCATCAGCATCGTCCTCAGAATCCTTAAACTCTTCAGGAATATCGAACACGGGAAGCAGCACATCCTGCTTCAATCTGAACGGTTCAATCTTGTCAACTATCTCAGTAATTGTTTCAAAAGCCTCAGGCAAATCCGCAAAAATCCCCTTCATCTCTTTCTGATTCTTGAAGTAGAATTGGTCATTAGGAAAAATGCGTTTGATATACGCTCTGCCACGAGATTCTTCGTCAATTTTCACCCCTTCTTTCAGGCAGCAAAGAATATCGTGCGCCCGCTGATCTTTCTTATCGAGATAGTAAGGATTGTTACTCGGGAAGTAACGGACATCATGTTTTTTGGCAAACTCCAATAGCACTTGATTGACTCGTTTTTCACCTTCCGTTCCGTGATTGATCAGCTCCACATAAAAATCCTCCCCGAAATTCTCTTTGTACCAAATAAACGCTTCTTCCGCTTGCTTTTCGCCAACGTTCAGAATAAGATTGGGCACTTCTCCGCCACCGCCACCAGTGGTTACAATCAGGTCGTTTTTGTATTGAAGTAAAAGATCCTTGTCTATTCGTGGCACGTAGTAAAAACCATCTGCATAAGAGATGGAACTAAGCTTCGCTAGATTGTGGTAGCCTTTTTTGTTCTTAGCGAGAAGAACGGTTTGCGCACCATTGTTTTGGCGGCTTTTGTCTGTATGGTCATCCGTAACGTAGAATTCGCATCCAACAATTCCTTTGATTGATTTCTTTAGGTCGCCTTGCTCTTCGCCAACTTCAATTTTAGCATTCCAATCCTCAATTTCTTTGTTCGCTCCTTCAATTGCACTAACGAAATGGAACGTGCCAAACATATTTGCGTGATCCGTGAGCGCAACCGCTGGCATGCCATCATCAACTGCGCGTTTCACCAGATTTTTTATGCGAATTGTTGCTTGCAGCACGCTGAACTGCGAATGACAATGCAAGTGCGCAAAATCGTGCATTATCTCAACTTTAGGAACAGCGTTTTCCGCCTTTTTAGTAGCAGCTTTTTTGGAAGCAGCTACTTGGTCGCCAACATCAATGGCTTCTGTTTTTATCTGCGATGGATTGGCCGTCTGAAATACCTGAAAACCTTCAGGATTCAGCCCAGCCTTATCAGATTTGATGACGCCAATTCGGATTAATTCGAGGAAACAACGAGTTGTTGCCGCAACATCTGCAGCTGCGTTATGCGCTTCGTCAAATTTTTCGCCAAAAAGTTTTACGTGTAGTTCTGTCAGCTTCGGCCATTTAAACTGACCTCCACGACCGCCTGGAATAGCGCAGAAATCAGTCGATTCATTTTTAGTGTCAATAGAAGGCAAATCCATAATTGGAGCCGAATCGCCCAATCGCATATATTCGGCTCCCATAATATTGTTGTCAAACTCAATATTGTGACCCGCAACGATCTTGGTCTTTCCGAGTGCTTCTGTAAATCGGTCGAGGGCTTCCAGCAAGGGAATACCTTCTTCTAATGCCTTTTTGGTGGAAATGCCATGCACTTTTTCCGAGTTGAACGGAATATCGAAACCATCTGGCTTGACAATGAAATTATCTGCTTCAATTAATGAACCATCCGCAGCGTGCAACTGCCAGGCTAACTGAACCAGCCTAGGCCAGTTTTCAGCATCCGTTATGGGAGCTTTGTAGTTCTTCGGGAGACCCGTTGTCTCCGTATCGTAAATTAAATACATGAATGATGTGGCTTAGCAATAAAACAGCCCGAAGTTATAGAATTGCACCCCTGAAATTAGGGTTGTTGATAACTGTTTAAATATCCCTGAACGATTAAAATTGAGTTGAAAAATACATAAAAGTCTACTCTTCGGTAGCTACATCTACCGCCATGGCGAATAGTGCAGCTGAGAATATGAAATAGGCAAATACCATGATTTCCGTCTTTGCTTTTAACAACGCTGGCACTTAGCTAGATGTTGTATCTCGTTTTGGTTTTTTAACAGAAATGTTGTGCTAAACAAGCCTCTTCTCCACCCTTTTTATTCAAAATCCAACTCAACCCATTTACTGACTTATCAAATGTTTTCAACTCGGCTTTGTCTCGTTTAACCCTTAACCTACTTTTGAAAACAACCAATTCACTCGCAAAATGCCCTCCAACCAAGAATTAAAAAGCATCTGTTCGCAAACCCGAAGAGACATTGTAAGAATGGTAGCCGCTCCAAAATCGGGGCACCCGGGTGGATCATTAGGCTGTGTGGAGTTCTTCGTGTCATTGTACCACGAGATTATGAAACCAGATGCATCCAACTTTACGATGGATGGCAAAGGCGAGGATTTGTTTTTCCTTTCAAACGGGCATATTTCTCCAGTTTGGTACAGCGTTCTTTCACGTTACGGTTATTTCCCTGTCGATGAATTGAAAACCTTCCGGTTTCTGAATACGCGACTGCAAGGACACCCGACAACACACGAAGGTTTGCCTGGTGTGAGAATGGCTTCTGGTTCGTTGGGAATGGGTATGTCTTGCGGAATTGGCGCGGCATTGACCAAGAAACTGAACGGGGAAAGCAAACTGGTTTACACGCTTCATGGTGATGGCGAGTTGCAGGAAGGCCAAATTTGGGAAGCTACGATGTATGCCGCGGCCAATAAAGTTGACAATATCATTGCCACGGTTGACGTTAATGGAAGGCAGATTGATGGCGATACGGATGATGTGCTGCCGCTTGGCAGCCTTCGCGCAAAATTTGAAGCTTTCGGTTGGAAAGTGTTTGAATGTGATGGCAACAACCTTGAAAATTTGCTAAAAACAATGGCCGAATGCAAGGCCGCCACTGGCAAAGGCGTTCCTGTCATCAACCTGATGAGAACCGAAATGGGCATGGGAGTTGATTACATGATGGGAAGTCATAAATGGCACGGCATTTTCCCGAATGAAGAGCAGTTGGAAGATGCGCTGGGGCAATTGGAAGAGACGCTTGGGGATTATTGAGATAAGAGATAAGAGACAAGAGAAATGGGGGTCACATTAACTGAACCGAGACCATATTTGATGCAGATTGCTTCGGTCCCCGAAAGTATCGGGGCAGGCTGTTGCTCCCTCGCAATGACGATGCTCGAAGCGTCATTGCGAGGAACGAAGCAATCTCAAAATTGATTAACTTAAAGATAGTGGACGAACCACAGGGGGCGGGAAGCGAAAGACATATTGCGTGGGGGCAATTTTTAATTATTCATACATAATTCATACTTGAATTTTAAAAAGCATATTTCTGTCTTGCTGTTGGGATTTGGGCTTTTGCTCAGTTTTAGCAATCCAACATCCGCGCAGGAAAAAGAAAAGCCGCTTAACCGTATTCTGTTTGTTTTTGATGGCTCGCAAAGCATGTTCGGTCATTGGGAAAGCGGGATGAAAATTGACATCGCCAAGCAACTTCTAAACGAGCTCTTAGACAGTCTAAAAAACGTTCAGAATCTTGATTTAGCGCTTAGGGCATATGGGCATCAAAGTCCATTCATCTCAAGTACACAACGTGATTGTAAAGACACAAAGCTCGAAGTACCATTTGGTGGTGGTGGCGCATGGGCAATCAAAAAAGCGTTGGATAAAATTCAACCAAAAGGGACTACCCCAATTGCTTACAGTATTGAGCAATCAGCTAAGGATTTTCCGCCTTGCGGGAATTGCCGGAACATGATTATTCTGATTACCGATGGCATTGAAGAATGTGATGGTGACCCCTGCGCTGTTTCCTTGGCTTTACAGGCCAAAGGAATTGTCCTAAAACCGTTTGTAATTGGTATTGGCCTCGACCTGGAATTAGTGGATAGATTCCGATGCATTGGAAGTTATTTCAATGCGAGAAGTGAGCGTTCCTTCAAAGATGTGCTGAACGTAATTATTTCTCAAGCATTGAACCCAACTACGGTTCAGGTAAACTTGATGGACAACTACGGTAATCCAACCGAAACGGACGTAAACATGACCTTTTATGACGCCAATTCTGGACAAATGGCGTACAATATCATTCACACCATGAATCATCGTGGCTTACCAGACACGTTGGGAATTGACCCACTGGCTTCTTACAGAATGAAAGTGCACACCGTTCCTGCCGTTACAAAAGACAGCATCGAACTCATTCCGGGCATTCACAACATTATTGCAATAGATGCTCCACAGGGCGATCTGATCCTGAAAGTGCAGGGCAAACACGATTATGAAAACCTCCAGGCGATTGTTCGGAAAAGCGGTGAAATGAATACGCTAACCATGCAGAAGATCGGTAACAAGCAACGCTATCTGGTCGGCACGTATGACCTCGAAATTCAGACGCTTCCTCGGATGTATGTAACGGGTGTAAATGTGGCGCAAAGTCATACCACCAAGGTTGAGATTCCGCAGTCAGGCATGGCGCACATCATGCGCAAATCAAAAGGTGTTGGCGATGTTTTCTTGAAAGAAGGTCTTGGTTTGACTTGGCTTTATTCATTGGATTCTGAACTCACATCAGAAAGCCTTCCGTTACAGCCTGGCGATTACAAAGTGGTTTTCAGACCAACAGGCTCAAAGCGCGCATTTTATACGATAGAAAAAGACTTCACTATATTCTCAGGCAAATCTCAACTTGTGGAATTGAAATGACCGACTGAAAAAACATTTATTTGCCACAGAGACACAGAAGACACAGAATGTTGCACAGAGAAAGAAAGCATTTTATATTTTCAAGCAAATCTCAACTTGTGGAATTGAAATAAAAGCATGAAAAAACATTTATCAGCCACGGGCCACAACTTGTCCCCACCATTCGGGGGAGAATCGGAAAGCACAAAGGGTTTCGCAGAAAATATTCTGTGCCTCTGTGGATACTAAAATGTTTAGCGAATGAAAAACTATTCAGAACAAGAATTCCCGCTTCAAAAAGAAACGGAATTGATAATAGGTTCTGGAATTGAAGTTCACCGTAATCTCGGTGCGGGTTTTTTAGAAATTGTATATGGGGACGCATTGGAATTAGAATTTCGCGAAAGGAGCATTTTTTATCAAAGGGAAAAGGAATTCCCTGTCACTTACAAAGGAACTGTTCTGCCTCATTCATACTATGCGGATTTTGTGATTTTCGACAGGATAATACTGGAGATCAAGGCCAAAAGTGGAATAGTAAATGAGGATATTGCCCAAACCATCAATTATCTGAAATGCTCTGGATGTAAAGTTGGTTTGATATTGAATTTTGGAACGGCCACAGTGGGAATTAAACGAGTCGTACTCTAAAGCATACAAAAATTGAAACTCAATAATTATTCTCTGTGCAAATCTCAGTGTCCTCTGTGTCTCTGTGGCAATAATATTTAGTTAAAAATGTAATCAAATGACAATAGAAAAACTAACCGAAGACCGCGATACGCGCTCCGGATTTGGAGCGGGGCTTCAAGAATTGGGACAGGAGAACAAGGATGTGGTGGCACTCTGTGCCGACCTTACGGGTTCCCTCAAAATGAACGCCTTTGAGAAGGAGAATCCTGACCGATTCTTTCAGGTGGGAATTGCGGAAGCGAACATGATGAGCATTGCTGCAGGAATGACAATTGGAGGCAAAATCCCGTTCACGGGCACCTTCGCCAACTTCAGCACGGGGCGTGTGTATGACCAAATTCGTCAGACCATTGCCTATTCGGGCAAGAACGTGAAGATCTGCGCTTCGCACGCGGGCTTGACCCTTGGAGAAGATGGAGCAACACACCAGATTTTGGAAGACATTGGTCTGATGAAAATGCTGCCGCACATGACGGTCATCAATCCGTGCGATTACAACCAGACGAAGGCCGCCACAAAAGCCATCGCGAAGCATGAAGGGCCCGTTTACCTCCGTTTCGGACGCCCAAAAGTGCCAAACTTTACACCAGAAAATCAGAAATTTGAGATTGGAAAGGCTTGGAAGATTAGTGAAGGAACAGATGTGAGCATTTTCGCAACGGGTCATTTGGTTTGGAAAGCAATAGAAGCTCAAGCAATCTTGGCCGACAAGGGCGTGAATGCTGAAATAATAAACATCCACACCATTAAACCTTTGGACACGAATGCCATCATAGCATCCGTTAACAAAACAGGTTGCGCGGTAACCGCAGAAGAACATCAGCGGAACGGAGGCCTTGGGGATAGTGTGGCGCAGACACTCGGAATGCATCTGCCATCGCCATTGGAAATGGTTGCGGTAAATGACAGTTTCGGGGAAAGCGGCACGCCAGAACAGCTTCTTGAGAAGTACGGACTGAACGCTGAGAGCATTGTAAATGCCGCTTTAAAGGCTATCGCGAGGAAGTAAAGAGCTTACATGATTTAGCCACAACTTGTCCCGATTTTTTCGGGAGAAACACAGAGTACCACAGAAAAAGCAACTCTTTTCTGTGAATCCTTCTGTGTTTTCTGTGCTTCTCCCGAAAAAATCGGGACAAGTTGTGGCAATAAAATGTGCTTCGTTTTAGTGTCGAAAATCATAAATGACCGATAGCGCAGACAAAAAGCTGATTGAAGAATTTCGAGATCCAAAGTCTCGAAATTTTGCATTCAGCAAACTCGTAAACACATACCAGGAACGGCTTTACTGGCACATCCGCAGGATTGTCATCGGCCATGATGATGCCGATGATGTGCTGCAGAACACGTTCATCAAAGCGTTCAAAAACCTTGATAAATTTCGGGAAGACAGCCAGCTGTTCACGTGGCTTTATCGCATTGCAACTAACGAAGCTCTGACCTTTCTGAAAAAGAAAAAACGCAACATTTTCGTCTCCATTGATGAAGTTGGGCACACGCTTTCATCCAAACTGGAAGCATCGCCCGAACTGAGCGGGGATGCCATTCAACTCAAGTTGCAACAGGCCATTCTCACCTTGCCCACCAAACAGCGATTGGTATTCAACATGAAGTATTTTGATGAGATGAAATACGATGAGATTTCCGAAGTAACGGGTACATCTGTTGGTGCTTTAAAAGCTTCGTACCATCACGCAGTAAAGAAAATTGAAGCCTTTGTTAAAAAGCAGTTTTAAATATGATTCCTCGTTATTATACCAGTAAATCTCCCGTCTCGTACCTCGACACCCCCTTTGAAAGGGGGATTCGCAACTTGCTTAGTTTACCAGGTTACGAATGGCTGGTCAATTTAAATCTAATATTAACGAACCGAGGAATCATATTTTTAAACCTTTTGAATTAATGATTGTCAATCTATTGTGATGAAAAACACAGAAAACCATAACGAACCCAAACTGAACGTTGAAGGATTCTCAGAAGAGGAGTTGAAGCAAAACGCTTTCAAAACGTCAGAAGGTTACTTTGAAAACCTGACGCCTCGTGTGATGGAAAGTGTTCGGGCTTCGGAACAAGCATCGGTACATCCGACATTCCGTAGGAATCGCTTTCTCATTCCATCTTTTGGAATAGCCGCCATCGCCTTGGCTGCATTGTTTTTCTACAATCCAACGGAAAATGTAAACCCGAATTTTGACCAAGTGCTTGCATCGCTTACTATTGATGAAATTGCCGATTACACAGACCTCCAACCAGCCGAACTACTGAGTTATGAATTGGTTGATTACAACGAAATCTCACAAGTCGAAAGTTCGTTTTCGGAGGATGAGATTATCGAATATCTCTCAAACGAAGAGGAAATTGAACTGAACACGCTTATTGACGAAATAGAAATCTGACATGAAAAATCTCTTACTATTGATTGCAGTCGTACTGCTAAATTCTTTTCAGATTGTGAAGGCACAAGACGAATTAGAACCTTCTAAACGAGAAAGACTGGAAGCTTTGAAAACAGCTTACCTAACAAATGAATTAAGTTTGACACCAGAAGAAGCACAGCAATTCTGGCCTGTATATAATGAGTTAGGAGATAAAATGGGCAAGCTTCGCAAAGAAAGACGAGCCAGCCGCCTCAGCACAAAAAAGAACCATGCTGAGTTGAGCGATGCTGATTTGTCGGCTGTTATTGACCTCCAATTGGCCTTGGAGCAAAAAGAACTTAATCTGAAAAAGGCATACAACGTTCGGTTCAAGAAAATTCTGCCAATTAAGAAAGTCGCAAAGCTATACGCAGCCGAACACGGATTTAGAAAAGAGCTGTTGCACCGAACAAAAGACCGATCCAAAACTCTTGGTGGCCCACATCATTAACAATGAGACCTCTAAAGAAATGATACATCGAACATTCTGTGCTCTTTTTTGTTGTAACTATTTGGGAAGTCTTGTGTAAAATGACATTGAAAAGTTGACTTGGAGACAATCTGGTAAAACATTGAAATACGGCATGTTTGGGTTAACTTGAATGAACTATTTTTTCGTATAATCGCAATTCGAAACTAAAACACTTTATTGAGTACAAAAATGAGCGACAAAGCTGAGTTACGCGTAGGAGACAAGACTGTTGAATTACCAGTTATTACTGGCTCGGAAAACGAGCAAGGGGTTGATATCAGAAAGCTTCGTGCAGAAACTGGCCTTATTACGTACGATAGTGGCTACAAGAATACTGGAGCTACCAGTAGTGCCATTACATTTTTGGATGGTGAAAAGGGCATACTTCGATATAGAGGATATCCAATTGAGCAGTTAGCCAACGATTCAACTTTCTTAGAAGTTGCTTACTTATTGATTTACGGTGAACTTCCAGACAAAGCTGAATTTACTGACTGGACCGAGAACATAACGCGCCACACGCTTATCCATGAGGATATGAAAGAGTTTTTTGAGGCGTTTCCTCGAAAAGCACATCCAATGGGGGTTCTTGCTTCAAATTTGATTTCCCTATCAACTTTCTATCCTGAAAGCCTAGACCCAGACAGACCAGACATAAAGATTGACCTTACAATCAAAAGGCTGATTGCAAAGATTTCTACGATTGCAGCTTGGTCTCACAAAAATTCTGTTGGACATCCAGTAGTGTACCCTAAGAACAAATACAACTACACGGAGAACTTTCTAAACATGATGTTCTCTGTACCAACTGAAGATTACGAACCAGACCCAGTTGTGGTAAAAGCGTTGGATCAACTGTTGATTCTTCATGCTGATCATGAGCAAAACTGCTCCACTTCAACAGTAAGAATTGTCGGTTCTTCAAGAGCTAACCTTTACGCTTCTATTGCCGCTGGTGTTGCAGCACTTTGGGGTCCGCTACACGGTGGTGCCAACCAAGCTGTCATTGAAATGTTGGAAAACATTCAGGCAGATGGCGGCAATATGCAGAAGTGGATTGATAAGGCAAAGGACAAAGACGACCCATTTCGTATCATGGGATTTGGTCACCGTGTTTACAAGAACTTTGACCCACGAGCAACTATCATTAAGAAATCTTGCGATGACGTTTTGGAAAAGTTAGGTATCAACGACCCTATTCTCGACCTCGCGAAGCAGCTAGAGCAAGTAGCGTTGAATGACGATTACTTCAAGTCTAGAAATTTGTATCCAAACGTTGATTTCTACTCAGGTATTATTTACAAAGCCATCGGAATTCCAACCGAGATGTTTACAGTAATGTTTGCCATGGGGCGTCTACCAGGATGGATTGCACAATGGAAAGAAATGATGGCGAATAACGAGCCTATCGGTCGTCCACGTCAGATTTACACAGGAGAGAACGAACGACCTTACGTAAGTCTTTCTCAAAGATAATTTGAGCTGAAAAGCGAAAGTGAAAGGATGAGGGCGCCCTCATCCTTTTTTGTTTCCTTTAAACTGGAATGAGCAAAAATCTTTTTCGCAAAAGAAACATCGGGCTTTTCATTAAAGTCGTGATTGCCATTGTGGCCCTCTGGTTTATCTACCGCGAAGTTCAACTCAAGGATCAAGACACCGACCTAAGTTTCGGAATTGGCTTTCTTCTACAGCCAGAACAACTACCAGCTTTTATTGGGTTAGTTGTTTTAATGATGCTCAACTGGCTGCTAGAAGCAGTAAAGTGGCGTATTTTGGTAGGGCACATTGAGCGAATATCTCTCGGAAAATCACTTAAAGCCATTTTCTCAGGAATTACCATTGCCATCTTCACCCCTAATCGAGTTGGCGAGTATGGCGGTCGAATCTTTCATTTACAAAAAGCTGATAGAATCGATGCCGCTCTACTGACAATTGTAGGCAGTTACGCACAATTGGTTGTTACGCTTGTTACGGGAATTTTAGCAACCGTATTTTTCCTTCCGAAACATGTAGGACTCGGGCCAGTGACTCCAATCCAATACAATCTTATCGGACTACTAATGATTGGAGTCTGCGTGCTTTTAGTCGTTCTTTTTCTCAACACAAGGTTGCTCACCACCGTTATTAATTGGCTGCCTATTCCGCAGAAATACCAGCACTATGCAGAGGTTTTTCAATACCACAATTCCACTACACTGTGGAAAGTATTCTTAGCCAGTCTTGGCCGTTACATGATTTTTACATTTCAATTCTTCTTATTGTTGAAGTTATTTACTGTAGAAATCAGCTACTTAAACTCTATGATGATGATTTCGATGACCTATTTCGTGATGACGGCCATTCCAACATTCGCCATTACCGAATTAGGAGTTAGAGGGTCTATAGCCGTTTACTTTATTGGTATGCTCTCAACCAATGTGAAGAGCATTTTCATGGCTAGCTCCATGCTGTGGCTGATTAATCTAGCTGTACCAGCACTAATAGGAGTAGTCTTTATTTTTCAGTTACGGTTCTTCCGAAAATCAGATTGATGAACGAGGTCGGATATATACTTCTTTCCTTTGCCTATAGCGTCATTGGGCTTTATGCCTTCATGATTATTTATGCCATTTCTGGCTGGAAGAAATTGAAATCTTCAGATGCAAAATCGCAAGAGATTGCGGTGAGCATTCTAGTTGCTGCGCGAAACGAAAGCAACAATATCGAAATCGTGCTGCGCGATTTATTCGCACAGAACTATCCAAGTAATCTCTTTGAAGTAATTGTGATAAACGATTACTCCGAAGATGACACCTTGGAGAATTGCGAAGCTCTAAAAGCTGAATTCCCAGATTTAAAAGTGCTCTCCAACCAATCTGAAGAAGGCAAAAAGGCTGCTTTACAAACAGGACTAGAAAATGCCCAATTTGAAATTATCGCTACGGTAGATGCCGACTGTCGAGTTGGCTCAGAATGGCTTGGAACGATGCTAACAAATTGGTCCACAGGAAAAACAAAAATGTTACTCGGGCCAATCGTTTTAGAACCTGCGATAACTGTATTTGAACGAATTCAGTCGCTAGAAATGCTCTCTATTATGGGATTGACTGGTGGCTTCGCATCTCGGCAGAAACCCATCATGGCAAATGGGGCCAACCTATTTTTCAGTAAAACAGCATTTAAAGAAATTGGTGGCTACAAAAGTTCAAATAACCCTTCTGGCGATGACGTTTTTACTATGCTCAAGTTCAGCCAAAAATGGCCTGAATCGGTTCGGTTTGTAAAGCACTACGAAGCCGCAATCTCTACCCCTCCTCAAGCACTGTTCTCAGATTTTTGGCAGCAGCGCAAGCGCTGGCTTTCCAAAAAAGGCGGATATCAAAGTACATTGGTAAAAGCAACCGCCATCATTACTTACTTAGCCAATGTTGCCGCCTTTATTTCTCTCTTGTTCATCATTCTTGCTTTCGGAACATCTTGGACCGATAAGCTTATGTGGGTACTTTTTATCAAAACAACTTTAGACCTGTTGTTAACCAGAACGGTGAGTCGAGATCTTCAACCATACTGCGGCATTGCCAATATCTTCGTAGCTGAAGTTTTCATTTCAGTTTACGTTACATTTCTTGGCATTTTCGGGAACGTTACAAACTACGTTTGGAAAGGACGAGAGGTAAACGTTAAAGCACGAAATTCGAAATGAAAAAACCCGAAACGTCTTGTTCTCCGTGTATCTCCAACACTCAAATTTTCTCTTAGTAAAAAATGGCTGAGAAAGGCACATCCCTCGGTCAACTAGCTTGGCGAAGATTCAGTAAAGATTCTGCGGCCATTTTTGGTTCGTTAACGATTATTGTTGCCATAACGCTAGCTGTACTCGGCCCGTTGGTTACGCCTGACGGAAGTCCAAACGCCAACCGTCAGGTTATAGAATTAGCCGCCAAAAAACCCAGTTCAACCTTCACCTTTCTCAAAATCCCAAGAACCAATCCCGAGGAACGAAGTTTTTTGAGACGAATGATGAATGGTCAACCCGAAGCTTTTAGTTGGGTTCCAATCCATGCGTATTCTTTTGTGGGCGACTCTTTGACCATTGAAAAATTTACTGGCGACACACCCAACGATGGCGAAGTAGTTCGTTACCCAAATGCACACTTTGGAAATTTAAACGAACAAGAAATTGAGGCCGAACTCATCGAAACCAGAACCTTTTGGTTGGGTACTGACCGCTTTGGCCGCGATTTATTGAGCCGAATGATACTCGGAACACGCATTTCGCTTTCTATTGGTTTTGTGGCAGTAGCTATCTCATTGCTTATCGGTATTTTGATGGGTTCGTTGGCCGGATTTTTCCGTGGGTGGATTGACAATGTGGTGATGTGGTTTGTAACCGTGGTTTGGAGTATTCCGCTGTTGTTACTGGTTATTGCCATCACCTTGGCCATGGGAAAAGGATTTTGGCAGGTATTTATTGCCGTTGGATTGGCCATGTGGGTTGATGTGGCGCGTATTGTAAGAGGGCAAATCCTCAGCATCCGCGAGAAGGAATATGTAGAAGCCTGCCGTGCGTTGGGTTATTCGGGTTTCAGAACCATCGTTCGGCACATTCTACCTAATATCATGGGACCGGTTATCGTTATTTCGGCCGCCAACTTCGCTTCCGCCATTTTAATTGAAGCTGGTTTGAGTTTCCTTGGTATTGGAGCGCAACCGCCCATTCCTAGTTGGGGAGCGATGATCAAGGACCACTACGGCTACATCATCATGGACAAGGCGTATCTGGCGCTCATTCCTGGCGCAGCCATCCTATTGATGGTTTTGGCTTTTACTTTAGTGGGAAACGGAATTAGAGACGCGCTAGATGTAAAATCTACGAGTTGAGAAGACCTTCAAGGTTTTGAAAACCTTGAAGGTCTGTCAGCAAATCACTTAACTTTGATAACATGGACCTAGCGCAACTCAAATACAGCATCATCGAGCGGCTAATACACACGGATGATGAAAAACTCCTCAAAAAAGTAGCCGAACTGATGCGGTTCGTTCCGATGCCTTATCCTGAAAACGAGCTGAAACCGATGTCGGTGGAGGAGTTGAACGAACGCCTCGAACAGGCGGAAAAGGATATTATTGCAGGAAGGGTTCATTCGACTGAAGAAGTAAAAGCATACTTTCTAGCAAAATCTGCTGATCACAGGCATTCACCCGAAACCTAACAGGTTTTGAAAACCTGTTAGGTTTACCCATCAACATGAAAAAAGCCGCCTACTTCGCCCTGGTCCTTGTCATTGGAATCTCCATTACCTATATGCTGGGGCCAACTCCGGCAGAGGTAAAACTCGACCCCACTCCTACTTCCATTTCCATCCGAATTGATTCGTTGGATGATTGGATCGCGAAGCGGGAAAGCAGTTTCCGAACGCTGAAACCGAACAATGAAGCACGGATCGAGTGGTACAGCGATTCAGTTGCCGTTACCGAATATGCGGTTGTCTATCTGCATGGGTTCACCGCTTCGGGAGAAGAGGGAAACCCCGTGCATCGGGCATTTGCCAAGCGGTATGGCTGCAATATGTATCTGCCACGGTTGTATGGGCATGGTTTAGATACCACCGAACCGCTCATAGACCTCACGCCAGACAATTACCTGCAATCGGCCAAGGAGGCCATTGCTGTTGGCAAGCAAATTGGCAAAAAGGTCATTCTGATGTGCACCTCAACAGGTGGAACATTGGGGCTTTATCTGGCAGCTCATGACCCGGAAATTGATGCTATTATCTGCTATTCTCCCAACATCGACATCTACGACCAGAATTCGCGTTTTCTAACCAGACCGTGGGGATTACAACTGGTTAGATTGATAATGGGAAGTAATTATCGGCAGTACGAAGCACCGTCAGCATTCAAAAAATATTGGCAGACAAAATATCGGATTGAAAGTCTGGTGGCACTGCGTTCTTTAATTGACAAAACTATGACCACCGAAACATTCTCTCAAATTCATCAACCCGTGTTTATAGGTGCGTATTTTAAAGATGCAGAACATCAAGATAATGTGGTTTCTGTAGATGCCATGCGGCAGATGATGCCTCAATTGGCAACGCCCAATGCGCAGAAGCAGATGGTAGAATTTCCCGTTGGTGCGCACGTGCTTACCAACCCGTTGCGCAATCCTGATGTAGAGCCCGTGAAACTGACCAGCTTCCAGTTTGCAGAAGATGTTATTGGTCTAAAGCCAATAAACTAGGGCAACATTCAAACAAGAAAACGTTCTGTTATTTCTTAGCTTAGCACTATGCGTTGGATTGTTGTTTGCTTCTTTTTATTCTCTGTTTCGTGTTTCGCTCAGGAGGAGCCCGATTCTATTGAACAACGAGTTCATATTCCTACATATCAAGAAGGCAACCCTTGGAACGGTACTATAATCTCAGCAATGCAAAATCCCGCCTTTGCAGGATTTGACCGAAGGCTACAAATAGGTTATTCCTATGAAGGACAAAATTTGAAAGTCTCAGAAGGATTTGAAACCAAGAAAGCCGCCTTTTGGAATCAGAAAGCAGAAATCGACTTCGCCTTTGGTGGAAAGCGCGATAATGTTGGTCTTAATATTACGTACAGCGGAGGGCAACGGCTTATAACGGATTACCACCGTGTTCAACTGGCGCATTCCTTTAGGTTTCATCTAAAAGAACACAGGTTTATTCTAGGGGCTGGCATCAGGTATTTGCAGCTCAAAGGCGGTAATTGGTCAATGACTTACGGAGATATGATTGACCCGAGGTACGGGTTTGTATATCCCACACAAGAAACCATTGGTTATAACCAAGGTTCGGTATCCCTTGAGTATTCGGCTGGTTTTATCTATAACTGGAAAAGGTTCTTTTTTGGATATGCGTTTCGTTATGAACATCGATCCTTATTGCTGCCCGCCAAAAATGATTTAACAGCAGTTCATCATCTAAACGCTTCTTACCAATTACAATTTGCATCTGCCGGAGGTCTCGTAGCTGGATTGACAGCTGAATACGACAGCTTCGATTGGTTCATAGACCCATTTCTATTAGCATCATGGAAATTTCTCTATGTAAAAGCAAGTGTTCCTAATTTAACTCAAGTGCGGGCTGAGATTGGACTGCAAATTTGGCGGGTCCGTGTCCTTTTTGCCGTTTCATCCTATTATGACAAATATCAGGTTCGCCAAAATGGAGTGGCGGCCATGTACGGTGGAATTCGGTACCATTTCCAACCTTTAATTTCTAAGAAGAAATGAGGCTCATTTGCTCAATCATCATTTTACTGATTCTTTTGGGAGGATGTGTGGAGGAGCGTTCTTTTCCATTTCAAAAGCTACGCGCGAATTCTACAATCGTTGTAACTGGCGACACGGTCATCTGCAACTACGATATTGGAAATGGGCGAACTGTTCTGGTAAATGGTCTTCACAACAATCCAGATTCGTTGGTATGGCAGGCTTATGAGTCTTCAACTCAGTTTCTGAATATTGATAGTCTGGACTACAATGACTTACCATTTCAGTCTCAATTTGTCACTCTAACCGTTTATTTCGAAGGAGACAGTTTAGTGGCTCAGATAACCGTGAACCAATGCTTTCAAACCATTTATATTCCAATGGGTTTCACCCCAAATGGAGATGGGATGAATGATTCATGGTTTCCAATTTACGACAACATTTCTGAGATTCTTTGGGTAATCCGATCCGATCAAGGAGAGATTATTTTTCAAAGCCTAGGAAATTTAAATGCTAAGTGGGATGGAACATGGGACTCCAACCCAGCACCACCAGGCCTATATCAATATCAGATTTGGTATTCCGCCAGCCAACCCGAAGAAGAGATAGAACTTAACGGTTGGTTTCAGCTTTATAGAAACTGAAAATGCCCTGGTGCTTTATTATATTGGCTTTCGCTTTTCAGCCATTAGCAGCTCAGAACTCAACCGATTCTTTGGTGACTTCTGAACCTGAATGGGGCACCAAAAACTATTCTCAGGAGGATAAAATTTTCAATCGCTCCGTTTGGTCATTCATCGACAATCCAGCTCTGGCTGGGTTTGATAGGAAACTAGCGGTTGCTTATCGGTTTCGGATGAAAAACCTCTCGATGGGCGTTCCGAATGATGAAGGAAATTTGGAGTTGGCTTTTATGAAGCATGAGGTTTTTGTTGACCTATCTACTGGTGGTCCAAAACAGAATTGGGGAACAGCAATCTATTACTCCAACGAGAAAGAATTACAACACAGCATTCAGCGTCTTGTCTCGACAAGTTCTTTCAGGGTTAGTATAAATAATCACCATTTAGTTTTTGGAATGAAGGCAACGCTTCAGTTCTCTAAACTAAACGATTGGGAAGGGCTCACATATCCAGACATGATTGACCCACGGTCTGGTTTTGTCTATGAGACCCAAGAGATCAGACCGAACAACACATTCACCGTTCTCTATTTTGGATATGGCCTCAAATACTATTGGAAGCGATTTTCGTTCGATTATAGCGTTGAACCTAAACCCACAACAGGTTTCGAGTTCCGAGACGTTGGACATCGCGTGATTCGCAACAAATTCAAAAGCAACTATCATTTCAATGTTGGCGATGGAGTTACCATCAGTCCAGAGTTTGTGGCCGAAATAATCTCCGATGGAAACAACATCGGCCTTTTTTCGGGCTACGTTACCATCACCTATAAAGACATGGCCTACGGACAATTAGGCATTGCCGATAACAACCGATTGAGTTTTCGTGCCGGTTATCAGCTAAAAGATATGCTGGTTATTGAGGCGGGGCTTTCCTCCTATCTTGACAGGACTATGGAAAAGATAGCAGGCTTGGCAAGTGTGGATGTTGGAATCAGATATCAAATTAGACCATGGTACAGATGAAACGTTATCTCGTATTTCTTTTGATTCCCATTCTAAGCGGATGCTTTGAGGACGAACCCAAATTGCCGCAGTATTACGCCAAACAGGAAATTGATGTAGCGGTTGATTCGGTTATTTGCTACTCAGGTCAGGAAGATTTCGACTATTTCATACTGACCTGTTCCGCTCCATTTGATTCTGTGCACTGGTACCTCAACTACTACAACCCTACATTTCTTGGAAGAGACGACACATTGATTCTCCCGAGTAATCCATTTGGTTATGAAGTTGTAAGATGTTTGGGTTTTGTTGGTTCCGACACAACCGAATTTCAATTATGGGTCAACTATTGCGCAAGGTACATGTACATCCCGATTGCCTTTTCTCCCAATCAAGATGGCATGAATGATAGCTGGTCTCCGCTTTATTATTCAACCGATGATGGCATCAACTATCAACCCTATTCGATTCATTGGGAAATAAGAACGCTGGATGGCATAACAATCTTTGAGACAGACCAAATACAGGACAGATGGGACGGCACCCACAACGGTCTCAGTTTGCCCAACGGTGTCTATCTCTATTACATAGAATTGACCATTTCGGGCGAATACCCTGTGGAATACACGGGGTGGATTGAAATGTTGGGGTAAGGAAAAGCCCTCCCGTTCCCACGGAAGGGCATCATCAGACCTACTAGGTTTTCAAAACCTAGTAGGTCTGATGATGCCCATAAGGGTTTGCCAAGGCAAACCTCTACAACGGGCGCATATCCATACGCCCCTCCAGGACAATCGGGTCTTAATTAGGGCTTACTCAGATAGCTATAAAGTGTTGATATGAAAGGGTTTAAGTCATAATTATACGATTAAAAATGCAAGGTTAATTGGCCTTTTGTGCAACCTTTAGTCCATTTGGCACTCGAACAGTTCGAAAATTATGCGAATTTTCAACATAAGGGGGAATACCTCACAAATTCAAAAATCGCTTAACTGGTCTGAAAATGCTTCAGAGAGCATGTTGTAATTCACAAAATTTACGATCATTCGATATCCTGACTTTCTGAGGAAGCCCTATTTATTATAAGTACCTTCGGATTATGAAAAAAGCTTACTTACTCATATTTGCGTGTTGCCTAGCGTTTACACAAACCATGGCACATGTTAACTTGCTCAATCCTACTGGCGGTGAAATGTATAATGTGGGCGAGACAGTCACACTACAATGGCAGATTGCCATTAGTCATAACATCCAGAATTGGGATCTTTCTATCTCAATAGATAATGGCGTTACATGGGAAGCTGTAGAACTCGATATCCCATCTACTGGCTCTGCAGTTGGCACTACCGTTTCTTATGACTGGCTTGTTCCGAATACTCCGAGCACTCAGGTAAAGCTGCTTATCGTTATGGATAATTCTGGGACCGACTATGACGATACGAGCCCTGCTTTCACAATCAGCACCACGGTTGGTATAGCAGATAGTTGGAGTCAAACAGAGCTGGACGTTTTCCCGAATCCTGTTAAGATTGGAGAGGATTTATGGATTTCCTACCCAAACGATGGTAGTGAAATCTCTAATATTCAGATTTTCAATTCAAATGGAGCTATTGCGAAATCCATCCCAATGAATAAAGGAAATGTACCTGAACTGATAAAAGTGAATCTCAACGGTTTGAAGCCAGGGCTGCACTATATGGTTCTTTTATCCACCAAAAGTGCCGTTCAGAAAAAGTCTTTTGTCATTCGTTGAACCAACAGCCCGCTTTCGTACAACTCCTTTTTGGAGCGTTAGACCAAGGCTTGTAAGCTGCTTGGTCTTTACCACAATGCTGTTTTCCAGTGCCTTGGGACATGCCATGTCCGACACGCTTTATATTATGAAGCAGAGCACTTCGGTTGGCTTCACCGAATCTCAATTTACTTCCTTTCTAAGAGGTACTTCATTCAGTAGGACTAATGCCCATCTTCAGGTTCAATCTAATGAGGTATTGGATCTGGTACTTTACAATTTAGATACCCTAAACCACACTTTCACTATTGACAATGTGGTTGAGGGCAACAATGTTATTCCGGCCCTGGGATCACTTTCCATACAGATTCCTCCATTGCCAGATGGAACGTACAGATTCTACTCCGATTCTCCTTACGGCAAATATCTCGGAGCATCAGGCGTCCTTCAGGTCGGATACTTTGAGCATGCTCGGTATTGTTGGAATACCTTCGACCTTGATGTGCAGGATTCTGAGTCTATTGTCTTGGGTGAAAATGACCAATTATCTCCCGATTACCTCCCAACGAATTTTCTTATCAACGGCAATGTTTATCCCACTTCTGCTTCCGACAGCCTGACGGCCGTTTCTGGAGCTTTAAATGACACGATTATCATCTCCATGGTCAACTCTGGAAATATGATCCAGAGTTTTCACTTTCATGGGTACCATGTCACCATCTTGAATTCCAATCAAGAGAACACCCAAGTTGGATGGAGCAAGGATTCCTTGCCTATCCGAAAAGGAGAAGGAATTACCTTAATGCTTGTTGCCTATCAAACCGGAACCTATCCAGTTCATGCGCATAATCTCGTTGCTACTACCACAAGTGGTATCTATCCGGGAGGCATGATTACTCTCATAACTATATCGCCATGAGGGAATTACTCGTCATATTCTTGCTATTTCTTTCGATAAAATCGAATGCGCAGGTGATCGTGCACGATTATGTATTCTCTGGCATGGAGGCCACTACAATTTTATCCGATGGAAGCACCACCAATTTCTGGGGGTTCGGGAAATACAATACGGGAACCACAGATGGCATCACGCTACCCGGTCCGGTGCTACGCTACATGGTCGGAGATTCGGTATACATCCACTTCTGGAATGACGGAATTGACGAACACACCATCCATCTTCATGGGCTAGATGTAGACCAAGCAAATGACGGTGTTCCATTTACCTCTTCCGATGTGCCTGCAGGAGATTCAATCACCTACCGTTTTTTGGCCAAAGACCCGGGCGTATATCTGTATCACTGCCATGTGGCTACGGTCTTTCATATTCCAATGGGCATGTATGGCATGATATTGATTGACCAGCCGGGAAATCTTCTTTATGATGATGGACCAGGGTACAATAAAGAGTACCACTTCTTGTCTTCTGACATGGATAAATCTTGGAACGACAACCCCAGTTCTCCAGGTGTTTTCAATGCCTATAATCCCGATAACTTCCTGATTAACGGCCTGTCTGGCGACCAATTGTTTGAGGATACAGCTCAGATCATTTATGCCAACGCCCAAGACAGCGTTCTACTGCGACTTGGGAATATCGGATATACGAGTGTCACGTATTGTTTTCCTGATGAGTTGAATGCCAGCATCCATCTCTCTGACGGAAGAGTACTCCCAACCGCCATGAATATCGATACACTCAAGATTTATCCCGGTGAGCGTTATTCAGTGCTTTTACATCCTACAATTTATATAGAAGACCATATCGATGTAATGGTTCACGACCTGCTCAATGATGACCTGCTCGCGACTAACAATCTGGGATTCAATCTGAACGAAAACTCGTCCAATGTTTCTGAAGAATCAATTAATTCATGGAGCATTTATCCAAATCCATTCTTAGATGAGTTTACCCTTGAGCGGAAGGAATCGAAGCCAATTTCATTGAATCTATTTGGCATGCAGGGTCAACTGGTAAAACGGTTAAGGATAACAGGAAGTCGATTGCAGATCAGTTTGAAAGGACTTAAATCTGGGACGTACTTTTTAAAGGATGAAGATGGGAAAAGCACCATCAAATTATTCAAGCATTAAGCTTTGTAAACACGAATACCAGTTTCAACTCGTTTTCTTCACGTACTGCGTTAGAATAACAATTTGCTGGCCGCCAACTTTCCCTTCAATCTGTTCTGCATTGTCCCAAACTAACGAGATGTTTCTGACCGCTTCTCCACGTTTGGCAACTATGCTAGAACCCTTCACGTTCAGGTCCTTAATAACCACAACAGAATCTCCATTCTGAAGTACAATACCGTTACTGTCTTTATGCACTATGGCTTCATCAGATTCATCTGCCATTCCTTCTTTTGCCCACTCAGCAGTGTCTTCTTCCATGTACATCATGTCCAACAAATCTTGTGGCCAACCTTCAGATTTGAGTTGATTGAGCATTCGGTAAGCCACAACTTGAACGGCAGGAACGGTACTCCACATGCTATCATTCAAACATCGCCAATGGTTGGTGTCTATTTTAGAATCATCAGAAAGCTGTTCGTGGCATGTGCCGCAAGCTAGAATTGCTCCATCTGCATTTCCACCTTTTCGGGAAACATCAAACGCTTTTAAATCGTTTTCCGAACCGCATAGTTCACACTTGGATTCAGCTCTTTTCAGTAATTCTTTTTCCAAACTCATATTATGGTCTTGTTTAGGGCGTAAGGATATGGTTTACAAATTCAGCGTAAGAATTATTCATGCTGATTTTGGAACACCCTTGTAAATTGACGTCATGAATAGGATAAGACGGCAAGGCTTGTTTTACCACACTTTCAAACTTCTTTGGGTGAGCAGTTTCCAAAAACAGACCAACTTCGTTTTCGTGAAGATGTGCGTTTAAGCCCGCGTGACCTACAGCACCATGTGGATCTAGAACGTATTCGTGGAGGTTGTAAACCTGCCGTATTTCATCCAACGTTTGTTCGTTTGTAAACGTAAAACCAAGGATGTCTGATTTGATAGAAGCCAGATTTTTATCGTAAAGGAATTCAATCCGTTCGAAATTGCTTGGGGCTCCCACGTCCATGGCATTGGAGTAGGTGATTACGGATTTTTTAGGTTCGTATTTACCCGAAGATAAATACTCGTAAAAAGTGGAGTTGGCATTATTTGATGCCACAAATTGATGAACTGGCAGCCCCATTTTTTTAGCAATAAGACCAGCAGTAAGATTCCCGAAATTCCCACTGGGAACAGACACAATCCAATTCCTATCCTTAAGCAAGCCTTTCATCTGCTTGTAAGCAAGGAAATAATAAGTCATCTGAGGTAAAAATCGGGCAACGTTAATTGAGTTTGCGCTGCTTAATTGAACCTTTTTCTTCAGGGCATCATCATTAAAAGCTTGCTTAACTAGCGCTTGACAATCGTCAAATGTTCCATCAACTTCTAATGCCTGTATGTTGCCACCTAAGGAGGTCATTTGGTGTTCTTGAAAAGGACTCACCTTTCCTTTTGGAAAAAGGATTTTAACCTTTATCCCATCCACATTTGCAAACCCATTGGCAACAGCACTTCCCGTATCTCCAGATGTCGCAACTAATACGGTTGTTTCAGAGCCTTCCTTTACAAATTGTGCCAAGCATCTCGATATAAATCGAGCGCCAACATCTTTAAAGGCCATTGTTGGTCCATGAAATAATTCTAGAACGTGAATGTTCTTTGAAATGTGTTTGACGGGAGTTGGAAACGATAGCGTTTCGCCTACGATTTTTGATAGTTCATTATGAGTTAATGAACCCTCAACAAATGGCCAAAGAACTGTTGTGGCAATTTCTACATCGCTTAGGTCTTCTATCTGCTCAAAGAATGAATGCGGTAGTTCTGGAATGGATTCTGGAACGTACAATCCGCCTTTTGCGCCAAGGCCGTTTAGTGTAGCCGTTTTAAACGAAACGACTTCGTTAGCACGTGTATTCAGGTAATTCATACTTCGGTTTAACCCAGATTATGCAGTAGAACTTCGTGATGAGGGTTGAAACTACAATAAAATCAAGTGTTTTACGGATTCCAGCATAGCACCGCAAGGCAAACGCATCTAAATAATCTAATGCAGAAGAGAATTTTCGTCATATACTTCACGTTATCAGCCAGTTCCTCGCAATGACGGAATCAACCTTATCTCTCCCAAACCAGACCTTCAAGGTTTTAAAAACCTTGAAGGTCTCTTCGACCAGATTTACGTCAACACTACCGTTTTTTAACGTTTTAAATGGGCTCTCGCAATGACCACCATCTGTATTTTTTGCGCCAAACATACCAAGCTGAACGTGATTCGAAATGGAATCACTCGTCTTTGTAAGATGAAAAAAATTAGATGCGTTTGCCCTGCATAGCACCGCTATGGTGAAATCCGAAAATACAGCGAAGCGTTTGATTTTGCAGTAGTTTCAAGACGTAATAGATTTTCTATTGCATAATCTGGGTTTAACTAAATGAGGTTAGCTGAGCACCTTTATTTCCATGAACCGCTTCGGTAAAACTTCTGGTTTCTATTTCGGTACTAGAAAAAACATCAGTCAAAGCGCGTTCTATCTGTTTTGCTTCCGTATCAGATTTCGCGAAAGCAAAAACAGAAGGGCCAGAACCCGAGATTCCGAATGCTAATGCTCCGTTTTCTATTGCCAATTTTTTCATTTCTGCAAACCTAGGAATAAGCGATTTCCGCTGAGGTTCTACAAGTAGGTCTTGCATGGATTTGCTAAATCTCCGAAAATCGTTTTCGTAAAGACTTGATACCATTGATGCGGTGTGAGCTAGTTGTTGAATAGCAGTTTGTAGAGGAATTTGCTTGGAGAGTGCATTTCGTGAATCTGCTGTTTTTATCTCTACTTGTGGAAAAAATGAAACCACGTGTAGCCCTTTTGGAATGGGAAGTGAGATGAAGTTTTGTGCATGAACTAATACCAAACCGCCCAAAATAGCTGGTGCCACATTATCTAAATGAGCCGAGCCACACGCAATGCGTTCTCCTTCGCTTGCAAATAAAACAAGTTGCTCTGGTGAGAAGGGATTTCCTAAGAATTCGTTGTAAGCAAATGCTGCGGCTGCGCTACTGGCACTGCTAGATCCTAATCCGCTGCCAGAAGGGAAACCTTTACGAATTCGAATATCTACTCCCATGAAAGTATCGAGATTTTCTTGCATTGCGCGAATAACAACAGAACAGCAATTTTGGGCTGTATCTAATGGTAAACCAGGGCCATCAATAATTTCGATAATTCTGTTTTCTGAAGTTGAATTAGAAGAAACTTCCGCCTTATCTCCAACTTTACTCAAAGCCATTCCTAGGCAGTCGAAACCTACATTTAGATTGGCGATAGTAGCGGGAGCGAAGGCACAGACAGAAGACATGCTTATCGGTTTACTATGTAGATTAAATCGGAAAAAACTCCGCTTGCGGTTACTTCAGCTCCAGCTCCGGCACCTTTAATAATGAGTGGTTCGTCTGAATATCGGTCGGTGTAGATTGCTACAATATTGTCTTTTCCTCCAATATTGAAAAATGGACTTTCGGAACCAACAGCCTGCAATGCAACCTTCATTTTTCCGTTGTTCAACTCGGCAATTACCTTGAGGCCTTTTCCAGTATTATTGGCTTTAGAATACATCTTTGAGAAGTGATTTTCATTTTTCTCAAGAAATTGGAGGAACGAATTGGTGCTTGGGGTGTCCATACTTCCGGTTGGAAGAAATGAGTCAAACGTCACATCGGCAAGTTCTTTTGTGTAGCCAGCTTCTCTTGCTAGGATGAGAATTTTTCTTCTCACATCCAATCCACTAAGGTCAATTTTCGGGTCTGGTTCGGTCAGTCCTTCTTCCTTAGCTTGTTTCACAACGTTTGCAAAGGGATTAGTGCTATCATAATTATTGAAGATAAAATTTAAGCTCCCAGAAAGAACTGCCTGAATGCGGTTAATTCTATCGCCACTCAGCCTTAAATCATTAATGGTCTTAATTATTGGCAAGGCTGCCCCAACAGATGTCTCGTATTGAAAATGGCAATTTTTACTACCAGCTAATTCTAAAAGCTGGTTGTAATTTTCAGTACCTGAACTGCCAGCAATCTTATTACATGTTACTACGGAAATACTGTTTGATAATAGTTGGGCATACTCGTTAGAAACAACATTCGAAGCCGTGTTGTCAATGAAAACCGTGTTACGCAAATTCAAGTCGGAAAGCTTCTGAACGAATTCTCCAATATTTCCTTCTATACCAAGAGATGGTAGGCTTTCAATTTCTTGCCATGAAAGGCCATTCTCATCAATCAGCATTCTTCTGCTATTGGCTACTCCAGCAATAATTAGTTCTACCTGCAGATTATCTAGCAAACTTTGCTGTTGAGACTTTACTATTTCTAAAAATTGCTGTCCAACATTTCCAACGCCTGCAATGAACAGATGAACTTTCTTAATCGCCTTCTGAAAGAACCGTTCATGAATTACGTTAATCGCTTTTTCCTCGTCTTTCTTAGCAACAACTATTGATATGTTCCTCTCAGAAGAGCCTTGGGTAATTGCAGTTACGTTTATGCCATTCTCGCCAAGAGCGGAGAATACTTTCCCGCCTAATCCAACTTGACTTTTCATTTTGTCTCCCACAACAGCAATAATGGATTTGTCATTTTCAGCTTCAATTGGATTGATGAGCTTTCTTTCGATTTCAAAATCGAAATGGGCTGAAAGTGCGTTTGTGGCTTTGCTTGCATCCTCTTGCTTTATTCCGAGACAAATGCTTTGCTCTGAGCAACCTTGCATTACCAAAATAATATTGACGTCCGCTTCTTCAACCACCTGAAAAATTCTTCGAGCGGTTCCTTTTTTACCCGCTAATCCAACACCAGAAATAGTAAGAATGCTGATTCCTTGGAGGGAGGTAACCCCAGTTATTCTATCGGAATTGTCTTCATTATTTCCGCTAATGTAAGTGCCTTCGTCCTCAGGTTGTAATGTGTTTTTGAGGTAAATAGGAATGTTCTTTTCCATTACCGGACGAATAGTTGGCGGGTATAACACCTTGGCACCGAAATAAGCTAATTCAAAAGCTTCTTGATAACTCAATGAAGCAATTGGACTGGCCTGCTTAACAATCTTAGGGTTTGCGTTCAGCATTCCGTTTACATCACTCCAAATTTCAAGTCTAGAAGCATTTAGCCCCTGAGCAAAAACGGAGGCTGTGAGGTCGGATCCACCTCTACCTAAAACCATTCTTTCACCATCTGAGCATTTGGCGATAAACCCACCACATATATAATTTTTGGAACTGGTAATCGCGGCTTGAATCTTTTTGTTGGTCGTATTGAAATCTACCATCGCAGAAAGAGAAGAGCCGTTGGCTATTACCAACTCCGAGCTATCTACATGTTCAATAATTAGCCCTTCTTGCTGTAAGAATGCATGTATTATAAGTGACGAAACATGTTCTCCAAAACTGAATATTCGAGCCAGTGTTTTGTCGGACAGTTCTTGCAAGGCAGCAATGCCAGTACAAATGGTTGATAGTTTCTCAAACTCATTATCAACCAACTCTAAAACATGAGCATGAGATGCTGGATTGAGTAAAGCATCAATGACGGCTTTATGTCTCGTTTTTAGATTTTCTAAAACGGGAAGGAAATTATTGGTAAGAGCAGAATTAGCTAAAGATTCCAGAAGGTTTGTTGTTCCAGAAAAAGCTGACACTACGACAATATACGCTTCTGTTTGCGCGGAAAGAATATTGCTTACCCGTTTAATATTCTTAGCATTTCCAACGCTGGTCCCTCCGAATTTGAGAACTTTCATTTGGTTCGATTAAGGCCGCAAGATACTCTGAACAACCAAGAGATATTTATTGCTTTTCGTCTTATTTAGGGCTACAAGAGTTCATTGAATTCAAGAGCCTTTTCTACCCAGAAGTCCAAATCTTCCTCGGCATCAAATCCATCGGGAGAGATGAATAGGAACCCTCGCATTACACGGCCCGTAAAATCCATTTCTCTACTGCCATGTTTAAATACAAGCTGCTCGTGCGATGCTTTTCCCACACGCACCATCAAGCGGTCTTCGCTAGTGGCTTTCACTTTATCAATGCCAACGCACATTTTCTCATTCACCATAAAGATGAGCCCGCCCATCATTTTCTTCTCGTCAGTAATGTTTGCTTTTAAAAGTCGCTGCCTCACTCTTTCAACCAAATGCTCGCTGTATGCCATGTGTTGCAAAGTTTTTCGAACTTGAAACTACTTAAGATTTATGATTCAAATCCTTTTGGCACTCCTTTTGGAATAACGAACTTGCACCAATCGAAAGAGCTCGTCTTAAAAATAAATTTGAATACGAGAATCAGGAGTTTTTGCGACAGATAAGGCGCGAAAATCGATAATAGCCAAAGCTACTTGAGATTTTTTGCAACGAAGGATGTCTCAAAAATGCCGATTCGCAGACCGAAGGTTATTTTTGAGACGAGCTCTACAAACACCACTCCCATGGCACTAAAACAACGATTACAACAGAAGCAATTACAACGACTATCGCCACAGCAAATTCAGTTGATGAAGCTGTTGCAGGTTCCAACTATTGCGCTCGAACAGCGCATTAAGGAAGAGTTGGAAGGCAATCCGGCATTGGAGGAAGGAGATGAGTCTGATGAACTTGAAGATGAGTTTGCCGAGTTAGATAACCGGGATGATGAAGGGGATTATGAGGACAGCTCGGATGATGAATTCACCATTGAGGACTACCTCGATGACGATGACATCCCAGACTATAAACTCTATGCCAACAATACCAGCGCAGATGACGAAGAACGGGAGACACCACTAAGTGGTGGAATGAGTTTTCGCGACTTGCTTTATGAGCAGTTGGGAATGCGTGTGCTGAGCGAACAGCAACGAACGATTGCCGAAACCATTATCGGAAATTTGGATGATGACGGGTATTTGCGAAGGGAAATATTTGCAATTGTCGATGACCTTGCTTTTACTCAAAACATCCAAACTAATGAGGATGAAGTGGAGGACATGTTGGACATTATTCAAGGGTTTGAACCTGCTGGAGTTGGTGCAAGAAACTTGCAAGAATGTCTTCTTATTCAACTTAAAACCAAAGACGAAACGGAAACCGTAGAGCTTGCCGAAAAGCTCATTTCCAAAATGATGGATGAGTTTTCGAAAAAGCACTATACCAAGATTTGTCAGCGACTCAATATCGATGAAACACGTCTGAAAGAGGTGTTGGACGAAGTGCTAAAACTCAATCCGCGCCCAGGTAATTCATTGTCAGATAGTTCTAAGGTTATCCAGAATATCGTTGCAGATTTTATGATTGCAAACGAGGATGGCAAGCTAATACTTACCCTAAACGGCAGAAATGCACCAGAGCTTAAAGTGAGTAATCAGTATAAGCAGATGCTTCGCACATACTCAGATGCGAAGGGAAAAGCCAATAAGGAGCAGAAAGATGCGGTTCAATTTGTGAAGCAAAAACTTGATGGAGCTAGGTGGTTTATTGATGCCATTAAGCAACGTCAGATGACGCTTTATGGCACCATGGATGCCATTATGGAATATCAGAAAGAGTATTTTCTAACGGGAGACGAAACCAAGCTAAAACCGATGATTCTGAAAGATATTTCGGACATCGTTTTGCTAGATATTTCAACCATTTCTCGTGTGGCAAATAGCAAGTACGTTCAAACTCAATTCGGAACGTTTTTGTTGAAGTCGTTCTTCTCAGAATCGTTAACAACAGAAAGCGGGGAAGAGGTGAGTTCAAGAGAAGTGAAAAAAATCCTGAGCGATGCCATTGAAGCCGAAGACAAACGGCATCCGTTGGCTGATGAAAAGTTGGCAACGTTGCTGAAAGAAAAAGGCTATACCATTGCTCGAAGAACAGTTGCTAAATATCGTGAGCAATTGGGAATTCCAGTTGCTCGTTTGAGGAAAGAGCTCTGAGTTTTCGGAGTTGACAAAGTTTATTGAGTTCTTTGCCGCGCATTCAATTCAGTAAATCATTTCATCTTGTTCAATCTAGGAGAATACAACCGACTTACACTTCATCGCTTTACAAGCGTGGGCGCCTACTTGGGCGAACCTGATGGTGGGTATGACGATGTAATCCTTCTTCCTAATAAATACCTAAAACCAGGTATGCAAGAAGGAGATGAGATTACCGTTTTCGTGTATCTCGATACAGAAGAACGCCCAGTAGCTACCACTCAAACTCCCTTGATAGAATTGGGGAAATTTGCTTGGTTGGAAGTGCATTCCGTGAACCGTGTTGGGGCATTCCTCGATTGGGGATTGGAAAAGCATCTCTTTGTTCCGTATGCCGAAATGGTGGAGCAGATGGAAGTGGGAGAGAAATATCTCGTAGGCGTGTACCTTGATGGGCAAAGCGAACGATTGGTTGCAACACCTAGAATTGGAAAGTTGCTTGATCAAGAAAACATCAACCTAGTGAATGGTGATAAAGTTGATTTATTGGTGTACAACGAGACAGATCTTGGCTTTCAGGTCATGATTAATCGTAAGCATGGCGGGTTGGTATATCATAATGAGGTTTTTGAAGAGTTAGCAGTTGGTGATGAACTTCCTGGTTACATCAAACAGATTCGTCCAGATGGAAAGATTGACGTAAGTATTCAACCGCTTGGAGTTGCCAGTATTGAGCCCAATTCACGGAAAGTGCTGGATGCAATCAATAGAAATAAAGGTGTTTTAAAGCTTTCGGATAAAAGTTCTCCTGAGGATATTGAGCGTGAACTGCACATGAGTAAAAAGCTTTTCAAAAAAGCCATTGGTGGGCTGTACAAGAAAAAACTTATCGTGATTGATAAGCACGAGATTCGTTCTGTAGTTCAGAATTTCGAACCGGAAGGGCCGAAGCATCTCAGAAGTAAAGAGAAATGAAAAAAGCACTCAAGTATTTGTTGATCGGCCTCCTAGGTCTTGTTTGCGGGGTAATTGTTACTTCTTGGCAGGATGACATTCCTGTGGAAGAAATCATTGAGAAATATGCTTATGAGAATTCTCAATTTCTAGAATTAGACGGGATGAACGTTCATTATCGCATGAATGGCGATACAGGCGAAACGGTTGTGCTGTTGCACGGAACAGCGGCATCTGTTCATACTTGGGAAGGTTGGACCGATGAGCTTTCGAAATACTATCGCGTAGTAAGTTTTGACATGCCCGGTTTTGGCTTTACAGGTCCGGAGCCAAATGGTGTGTATACGAGAGAGCGGTACGTTCAATTTATTGATGATATGTTGGTGAAGCTGAACGTTGATTCGTGCTACATGGCTGGTAATTCGTTTGGTGGATACATGACATGGAGTTATGCCGTAAAGCACCCCGAAAAAGTGAAGAAGATTGCCATTTTGGATGCTAGTGGTTATCCACGCGGAGACCAACCAACTCCTATAAGTTTCAAGTTACAGAAGCTAGATTGGTTGAAACCTGTCCTGACGCATCTTACACCAAAAGCATTAGTTCGAAAAGGGGTGAAAGTGGTTTATTATGACGAATCAAAGGTCACTGAAGAGCGCGTTCAACGCTACATGGATTTGCTGCTGCGCGAAGGAAATAGAGCGGGTTTGATGGGAAAGACGATGCAAATCAAATACGACTATGTGGATGAGATTAAGCTAGTCCAATGCCCAACTCTCATTATATGGGGCGATTCAGATATGCTTGTGAATGTGGATGCTGCGCCAAGATTTCACGCGGATATTCCAAACTCAGAATTGCTGATTTACGAGAATATGGGGCACATTCCAATGGAAGAAATTCCAGAGCGGTCGGCCAAAGATTTCATGGCTTTTCTTCAGAAATAGGTTGAATCATGCTGAACTTGTTTCAGCATCTCTAAGACCATGAAACCAGTTCAAGGTGATCGTCTTTTTACGATGAGAAAATCATTCTCATCATAAACGATTTCGTTGAGCGAATCAGCTCTTAAATCCAGTATTTTATTCGGAAAATCCAAACTGTCAACAGGGTAGAGGTCTCTGCCGTGTGTTAGAATGGCCAAGTACTCGGCATCCTTCACCACAGGGTAGAGGTAGATTGTTTCTCTATCTGCAATATGCGGAACGATAACGTTAGAAGCTGAAACTACTGCATCATCAGGAATAAGTTCCAATGCTTCGTAAATCGCTTTTGAATTCAGTCCCGATTGGTAATGTTTGGGCTGATAAAATCCAGTGTTTGGCCGAGTAGGGTGCCAGTTGAATAATGTGGCCGTTCCAATCGTTCCGATAAGCAATGGCATCTTCCATTTTTCGAATGAGAAATGCTGCAACCATTCTACCATTGCCAACGTTATAATCGGAGCAAATTCGATGGAATACTGAGAATAAACCCCCCAATGTGCTGGGTTAGAAGAAAGCAGTTTTTGTGCGTAAATGGGCGCCAGCATAATAAGGTAGTGCGGACGATAAATGAGTGCAATTCCGCCCGAGACCAATACCATAAAATGTAATTGCGATTTGAGTTTGAAGGTCAATGCATCTTCCTGCAAGCTTTCAAATAGCAGGTAAAAAATCTGACGCGGTTTAGTAAGCATGCTCTTCACAATTCCTGCGGGGCCATTGCCTAAATGGCTGTAATTTCCCAAATGATCAGAAACGCCTTGTGTGTTCAGTGCAGGCATAATTGCGGTTTGAACAACGAGAAAATAAACGACCGAAACGGCAAGCAAAGAACCGGTAAACAGCCAATTGGTGTCTTTTGGTTTGAGGAAGAAATTACGAACGGCAAGTCCAGCAATAATAGCGGCCATCCAAACTGCCATATTCTCCTTACATATAAGAACGAGCACAAACATGAGAATGGCTTTCTTGGTTTCGCCACGTTCAACGAATAAAATGAACCAAGGAACGAACATGGCGGCAATAACATTGGCGTGCCAATCGTAAGCCAATGCAGAATAAATACCCCACATACTGAAGAACAGCAATAGAATTAGTTCGGGCTGAAAACCTTTAAGCCGCTCCTTCGCGAAGCTGTAAACTCCCCAACCGCCAAATAAAATGGCGGAAATTTGAACAACAAGAAGCGTGTAGGTTCCGAAAATGTAATAAAGCGGAGAGAATAGCGCCACAATTGGCGAGAAGTGGTTTCCTAAATGATTGAAAGCATCGCCCTCTAAACCGAGAGTAAACAGGTGCCAATGCAAATGCGAGTAGCTAAAAATGCCATGGGTGTAAATGCCCAAATCCAAACCGTAGGTTCGGAAATTGTAGTGGTTGACAAGCGAAATGAGACAGAATACGATTCCGTAAACGAGCGTTATCAGCCAAGCTAATCGATGGTTTTTGAAATGGTTCAGCATTGGGGCGCAAATTACAACGTTGCGATGGAAGGAATTACGCTCAGACTAACGGATTCCGGGCGTAAATCCTTACGCCTCTACAATGTTGCCGCCAATCTACTGCCTTGGTCAATGGCACGTTTCGCATCTAGTTCTGAAGCTAAATCGGCACCACCAATGAGGTGCACGTTTATGCCTTTCTCTTTTAGCGGTTCGTACATTTTATTGTTGCTTAATTGTCCCGCACAGATGATGACGTTATCCACTTCGAGCAATTCAGGCGTTCCGTTTGCGGTAACGTGCAAGCCCTTGTCATCAATCTTTTCGTAATTAACGTTATTAATCATCTGTACATTCTTGTTTTTCAACGCCAAACGATGAATCCAGCCAGTAGTTTTTCCAAGACCAGCACCAACTTTGGTTTCCTTACGCTGAAGCAAGAAAACTTCTCTCGGAGATGGTTCTGGCTTTGGTTGAATACCTTCAATACCCGCACGAACTTCGTTTTCTGGGTCGATTCCCCATTCTTCCAAGAACGCAGCTAAGTTTAATGCAGTTGATTCTCCTTTGTGCGTCAAGTATTCAGCAACGTCAAAACCAATTCCGCCTGCACCGATAATTGCCACGCGCTTTCCAACTTCTTTTTTATCACGAAGCACGTCCAAATAGTTTAACACCATAGGATGGTCAATTCCTTCAATTTTAGGTAAACGAGGAGTGATACCTGTTCCTAGTAGCACTTCGTCATAACCTGATAAAGCGGCTTCGTCTGCTCGCGTGTTTAGCTTTAAATCGACACCGTGCTTCTTTATCATCGTTCCGAAATAGCGAATGGTCTCATAAAATTCTTCTTTTCCAGGGATTTGCTTAGCGATATTAAACTGACCGCCAATTTCTTTATCAGCTTCAAACAGCGTGACTGAATGCCCGCGTTCTGCGGCAACCGTTGCCGCAGCCAAACCTGCCGGACCAGCTCCTACAACCGCAATTTTCTTTTTAGATGAAGTAAGCGTGTAGTTCAATTCTGTTTCGTGGCATGCGCGAGGATTGACCAAACAACTCACAATTTTGCGCTGGAATACGTGATCTAAACAAGCTTGATTACACCCAATACACGTGTTAATCTCATCTTCTCGACCCTCTTCCGCTTTCTTCACCAAGTGTGAATCTGCCAAAAATGGTCGAGCCATGGAAACCATATCGGCATCGCCACGAGAGATGATGTCCTCGGCCACCTTTGGGTCGTTGATTCTGTTCGTAGTAATCAAAGGAATTGATACTTCTCCTTTCATTTTGCGCGTTACCCACGTAAAAGCAGCTCTCGGTACCATGGTTCCAATAGTTGGAATTCGCGCTTCGTGCCACCCAATTCCTGTATTGATAATTGTAGCTCCAGCTTTTTCTACTTCTTTTGCCAGTTGCACAACCTCAGGCCATGTGCTACCGCCCTCCACCAAATCGAGCATAGAAAGACGGTAAATGATGATGAAGTTTTCGCCAACTGCTGCACGTGTTCTGCGGATAATCTCTAACGCAAAACGAATACGGTTTTCGTAAGAACCGCCCCATTCATCGGTTCGTTTGTTGGTCTTTTTTACAATGAACTGGTTAATCAAGTACCCTTCTGAACCCATGATTTCCACACCATCATAGTTGGCGTATTGAGCCAGTTTGGCACAACGCACAAAATGTTTGATGGTACGTTCAATTCCAGCCTTTCCTAGTTTCCAAGGTTTGAAAGGTGAGATTGGGGATTTTAAAGCTGAAGGTGCAACAGCGATTGGGCTGTAGCTATATCTACCTGTGTGAAGAATCTGCAGACAGATTTTTCCATCGTGCTTATGCACCGCTTCGGTAATAACTTTATGCTTTTCTGCTGTACGTTTATTTGAAAGCGTACTCGCAAATGGGCTTGTCCAACCATGACGGTCAGGAGCAATTCCACCCGTTACGATTACTCCGCAACCACCTTCTGCGCGCTCACCGAAATAAGCTGCCATCCGTTCGTAGCCGCCTTTTTCTTCTTCCAAACCTGTGTGCATGGAGCCCATTAGGGTTCGGTTGCGCAGTTTGGTGAATCCTAAATCAAGTGGTTCGAAAAGGTGTGGATATTTTGGATGGCTCATGATATTCTTTGATAAAGCAATGCGTGCATTGTATTTTGAATGTGCTAATGTCAGAAATTATCTTGGAATGCTGGCAGGATGCCCTTCGACTGCCCTCAGGGTAAACGTTAGGGGTGGAAGCGGCATCCTTTTCTGAGGAACGAAGAAAAGATACAGCGGACGACCCGACCCCGATTTTTCATCGGGGGAACGCCCACATCGACAGGCTCAGTGCAGGCGCGAAAACATTGCAGAAGTTGGGCTACTTTTAGCCGCCATGCAGGAGGAGGTTTTTGAACGTTGGATTTTACCAAACGGTATTCGGGTAATTCATAGAGAAGTGGATTCGCCTGTGGCGCACTTGGGGTTTTTCGTGAACATGGGTTCGCGAGATGAACTGCCGAATGAGCACGGACTGGCGCATTTTATTGAGCATGTGCTCTTTAAAGGCACCGAAAAACGGAAAGCGTATCACGTGTTGAGCCGCATGGAGGATATCGGTGGTGAGCTGAACGCCTATACGACCAAGGAGGAGACGGTGGTTCATGCTACGTTCTTGAACGAACACTATTCCAGAGCAGTTGAACTCTTCAACGATATTGTGTTCCATGCCACGTTTCCGGCCAAGGAGCTGGAGAAGGAGAAATCGGTGATTGTGGATGAGATCAATTCGTACTTGGATTCGCCATCAGAAATGATCTTTGATGAGTTTGATGAGTTGGTTTTTGCCAATGATCCGTTGGGTCGTGGAACATTAGGAACTCCAGAAAGCGTTTACGGTTTTGATGCAAATTCGGTGAGTAAGTTCTTGAAACGTGGTTATCGTACGGATCAAATGGTGATTGCTTCTGTAGGGAAGGTTAAATTGAAGAAGCTGAAGGCGATGATTGACCGCTATTTCGGTGGTGAGCTGGAAACGGATGGCGTTGTGGGAGAACGGAAGCCGTTCAGCGGTTACAGGCCGCAACGCGTGGAAGCGGCAAAGTCGAATTATCAAACCCACGTAATGATGGGGAATGTGGCGTATGCCGCAGGTCATGAAGACCGCATCGGACTTGTTCTGCTCTCAAACCTATTGGGCGGCCCGGGCATGAATGCGCGTTTGCACATGACCCTACGCGAGCGCCACGGCTACACGTACAATGTGGAGACGAATTATTCGACTTATGCGGATACGGGCCTGTTTGCCATTTATCTTGGAACGGACGACCGCTATCTGAAAAAGTGCATTGACCTGACGCACAGAGAACTTCGCCTGCTTCGCGAAAAGGGGCTTGGAACGCTGCAACTGCACAAGGCCAAGCAGCAAATTCTTGGTCAGGTGGCAATTGGCCAGGAGAACAATCAGAGCCAGATGCTGGGAATTGGAAAGGGTATTCTCTTCAGAAATGATGTGCGAACGTGGAAGGAAATCGCCCAACGGATTGATGAATTAACGGCTTCTCAACTCCTCAAAATTGCCAACGAAGTCTTGGACGAGAAGGACTTTTCATACCTTATATATAAGGGGAAGTAAATTTCAAGGGCAAATGCTTAAAGAAATCAAACGTCATATTCGGTATAAACGAGAAGACACGATTGTTAGTCATTTGAAAACTTGCATGTTGATACAACGTGATTTCTCGGGAGGAATTAATGGAAACAAATTTGTGATTTGGAGATACTCTGGTTGGAGTGGGATTTTTTACCGCGTAATAAGTGGGGAGGTATCTACGGACAACGGGAAAATCAAATGCAAAATTCATTCTCAATTGAATGTGGTCGGGAAGTTGGTATCTTCAATAATCATGATAATGTGGATGTATGGGGTCTATTTGGGGGCTGAAAAGTGGATGTTGAACTCATCGAATTCTGTTGTTGTTGTTGGATTGTTCATCAGTATCGTTTTAATTTTGATTCCAGTACTGCTGTTCATATTGACACAACGCTCGCAAAAAAGAACTGGAATCGAAGAGGTTACAAAGTTGTTACAGTCTATCTCTTTAGATGAACAATCTTAATAACAGATTCAAAATCATCGTTCGTAAGTTTTAACGAATAAGTTTGCTCTGCTAATCCAAATTGCGAGAGATTAATTGCAGAGTTTCCGTTTCCCTCAGCCACTAATCTTCCTGTCACATCCAGCAGCTCCCATTTCAGATTTTCAATCTGCGGCAAATTCACAATGCCTGTTGTAGGGTTTGGGTAAATGGCAAGCGAGGTTGCAGTAACTTGGTTGATATTAAGCGGTAGATCAAAACTCAAATTCTCACACCAAACATTATCTACAGGAAAGATGTCTAAGTGGTCGTTTGGACTTTCGGCAACCACGCACACGGAAACTTGTACGATGCTATCACCAGAAAATGGACCATACCCAACATCAAGTGGAGGAAACGTGACTGAAAACGTATCCAGAAACCCGAGTTCCATATTGTCTTCAATAACGGAAACGCCAGCTGGTCCGCAAAACCCCATAGCATATTCAATGGTGTAAGAGACCATTACTTTTTGAGCCAAATTTTGCGAGTGGTTCACAATCCGTGGAGTGATGTAAGCCAGTTGGGAAAAAATAGGACCGAAATTGAAGGAGGTTGTGACGTTAACAGAGTCTAGCTCGACCAGTAGCTCAACATCATCTGCATATTCTATTGAATTCCCATCAAACTGATAGCTTTTCATTAATCCTGATGTTCGATTATTCTGCGCAATGGTTGAAACGGTCATTACAATGCTGTCGTTAACAGCGGATGCGGTTACGTCATTCTCGAACATCAATTCGTTTACGAGATCATACTGCGATGAAATGCTCCAAAGTCCATTACCATCTGATATCCAAACTTCTCCATCAACGTCTTCAAAATCCACAAATGTTCCTGATAAAGAAGTAATGTCAATGGTTGAGATGAGTTGAAATTGCTCATCCATTATATGGATTGAATTCTGTGTCATTACCCAAACTTTACCGGGAGTATGATGAATATCGATTCCAAGACTGTTGTTTGGAAGAGAAATAGAGTCCAGAACTTCACTATCTATCCCGAAGCGAATGATTTTTGAGGAAGCTGCAACTAAAATGGTAGTGTCTGTTTCCCATCGCATACATCTTACTGGTGCGTCTTCTACCTCCCATTTGTCAATCATGGTTCCATCTATGTTGTAGAATACAATCGTGTCAGAAGAGGCAACAGCAATATTGGTTGTGGGGTTAGTGGCCAAACGGTCGAAGGATGTTTCGGGACTGTATTCGTACATCTCACCAAATTCATGACTCCATTCAACTGCCCCTGTGGGAGTAAGTTTAATGAGGTTAGAAATGCCAGTATAAACATCGCATGGTACCTGTAATCCCGCGAGAACAACGCTTCCATCAGGCAATACTGTTATTTTATCACGGTCAAAAGGCACTGCGGTCTCCCAAGTGATGGGCATCAGCGCATGACCATAATCCCAATTTGGTTCTCCCGTACTGTCTACAGACTGCACAAAATAAAGGGGTGCTGGAATGTTTGTGGCAGGATTGGCCTGTCCAGAAATAATCCAATTCTTATTCGGGCTGCTCAAGATATCGAAGAAACTTACTCGGTCGGTTCGTTGATTTACTCGTTCAATCACAGTTTGAATTTGAGCGACTGATGAAATGCTGATAAACAGACTCAGGCCAAGAGTCAACAAACCTAAATGTTTCATTTTGCTATTTGTTAAAGAAGACTACGGGTAAGATAATCACTTTGTTGTAAACTGTAATGGAAAGGTTATATACTTGCTCTGCTAGACCTAATCGTCTAAAATCAATCTGTTTCTCCCCGCTTCCCTTGGCCACTAATCTTCCTGTTACATCCAATAATTCCCATTTCAGATTTTCAATCTGCGGCAAATTCACAATGCCTGTTGTCGGGTTCGGGTAAACCGCATCCCGTAGAGACGCAATGCTTTGCGTCTCCGTATCACCACCAATTCCCACCGTAATATCAACAAATTGCTGTCCGTCTGAAGTATCGGCCTCCTCCAACCCAGCGCCATTCACCGCTTTCACGGTTGTGTAATACCAATCGTTCGGGGTCAAAGCGTAAGCAATGTTGATAGAAGTACCCAGTCCAACATTCGTGAATGGATAAACATTCGCTCCGCCAGCAACATCGCCCACCGCCACTTCATAACGGTCAATTCCTGAATTGGGGTCTGTTGCTGTTTGCCAATTGGCGAAAAGCTGCGAGCCGTCATTCGTCAGGTCGATATCCGTAGAAATCCCATCATTCACACCAGAAAGAACGGGCGCGGTCCAGTCAATATTCACCTGAATGACATCCTCAGCAGAGCAGTTCCCTTCACCATCAAAAATGTATGTTCTGATCTCGCAGGAAGGCGTGCTGGGATTCGGGTTCTGATAGCGAACAGGGTCTGCAGAAGTTCCGATGGTGATGTATTGTGCGCCAATTCTGCTTTTATAGACACGCACATCATCATATTCAGCCGTGCAATTCCCTGTCCGCAGCGAAATGCTGTTCCCTGTCAGAATAGGTGCTGGATCCGTCCAAGAACTCGCCAATACACCATCAACATAAACGCGTATTTCTCCATTAAAGTGGTTGCAAACCGCTTTTACATCGTACCAGATATTCGCATCCACCGTGAAATCATCATCCGTTTCCAGTTCCCAAACGTCATTGGTCACCTTATATATCTGAACCTTATCGTTGTCCGCTCGCAGATAAACGAAGTATGAATTGCCGCGATTTTCCAGCGTAGCATCCGAAGACATGAAGTGCATTCCCGCTCTTCGGTTCGTGCCAGAACCCCCGATTTTCAACTTATATGAATACAGATAATTGAAGTATTGCTCTTGACTTACCGGAATATGAAGGTTGGTGTTTGAATTGGCTTCATCAGACTGAGCAGCCGTTCCTCCCGTAATATTCCATGTTCCAGTTTGCGAAACCCATTCATTTAGTCCTGGACTGAAATCATCATATAAATATCCTTGGTCAGCGTTTCCGCTCCAGCGTGTTCCGTCAAAATCGAGAATAGAGGTGAACCGTTCATCATCATTTACACCACTTCCGCCTTGTTCATCATTCTCAGTATATAAGGCATAAAAGTTCTCGGTCTCCCAGTTGTTGGCCGTAACCTCAACGGTTGGAGCCGTATTATCTGCGCCATTTGAATTCCAAGTTGCTTCCCAACCCGTCTCAGCCGTTGCGCAATCACTTCGGAACTCGAACAGCAATGTTCCATTGTTGGAAGTTACCGTTCCAGGATTATTCGTCCCAGTATAATAGCCAATCAATGGCGAAAACACGTCAGTACCATCATATATATATAAGTAATCCCATTCATCCTCCAAATCAAACGATTGAAATGTGACCGAAACTGAACTAGCATTGGTCGGAGCAATCAATGTCAAAGTCCGCTCATCACTATTATACACGCCTATTTGACCGCCACTGTCATAGAAATCTCCCGAAGCGGCTACCAAAGTTGTAGTTGGTGTATTCGGGTTCATCAGTTTATAGTAGTAATCCCAATCCCAATACTGTCCAGGGTCGGTGTGTGTCTGGTTCGGAAAATGCTGATGCCCTTTTATTTGAACACACGCTCCTGGAGTGCCAGTAGCGATATAATTGGTAGTTGCGGCCCAAGGGAAATAAGCGGTTCTCAGCGGACTGATACCATAGCCACTCTGGGTGATATCATAGACCAGATCGGCCGCAGCCGCATACATGGCAGCGGTATAATTGTTGGGGTCACTCACATACCCGTCCATCTCAAAACCAATGGTGTAGGGGTTCTCAGAACCCACGTGCCAGCCTTTGTCACTCTCACACAACATCTGTGTGATCTGTCCCGTACTGCTTATCACATAATGGAATGAAACATCCGCGC
>Ga0316208_1000141_pt1:0-47500 | contig 102254 bp, 80 predicted proteins | sample 3monopyrite_MG_FD_204944 | JGI IMG/M metagenome (GOLD analysis project Ga0316208, IMG submission 204944) | Microbial mat bacterial communities from mineral coupon in-situ incubated in ocean water Damariscotta River, Maine, United States -... | ecosystem: Environmental > Aquatic > Marine... | reverse complement strand
TGAAAAGTACCCTGAACAAGGGAGTGAAATAGAACCTGAAACCGAGCGCTTACAAGCGGTAGGAGCCCTACGGGGTGACTGCGTGCCTTTTGCATAATGAGCCTACGAGTTACTCCTCACTAGCAAGGTTAAGGACTTCAGGTCCGCAGCCGAAGCGAAAGCAAGTCTGAATAGGGCGTATAGTTAGTGGGGGTAGACGCGAAACCCGGTGATCTACCCATGGTCAGGTTGAAGCTCTGGTAACACAGAGTGGAGGACCGAACCCGTTCATGTTGAAAAATGTTGGGATGAACTGTGGGTAGGGGTGAAAGGCTAATCAAACTGGGAAATAGCTCGTACTCCCCGAAATGCATTTAGGTGCAGCGTTGAGGTAAAGTTATATAGAGGTAGAGCTACTGATTGGGCTAGGGGGCTTCACCGCCTACCAAACCCTGACAAACTCCGAATGCTATATAATATACTCAGCAGTGAGGGCGCGGGTGCTAAGGTCCGTGTCCGAGAGGGAAAGAACCCAGACCATCAGCTAAGGTCCCTAAGTACATACTAAGTTGATCTAACGTTGTCTGATTGCACTGACAGCTAGGATGTTGGCTTGGAAGCAGCCATTCATTTAAAGAGTGCGTAACAGCTCACTAGTCGAGCGATCGGGCGTGGATAATAATCGGGCATAAGTATGGCACCGAAGCTATGGACTTCGTAAGAAGTGGTAGGGGAGCATTCTAGTCGCGCTGAAGCGGAATTGCGAATTTCCGTGGAGCGTCTAGAAAAGAAAATGTAGGCATAAGTAACGATAATGCGGGCGAGAAACCCGCACACCGATAGACTAAGGTTTCCTCAGCAATGCTAATCAGCTGAGGGTTAGTCGGGTCCTAACGCGAACCCGAAAGGGGTAGTGGATGGATAACTGGTTAATATTCCAGTACTAGCTTTACTGCGATGGAGTGACGGAGAAGTGAAAGACCTGCGTGCTGACGGAATAGCACGTTAAAGAGTGTAGGTATAGGGATGGTAGGCAAATCCGCCAACCCTGCTGAACTTGATAGTACCATGAGCTTTCGGGCAAGTGGATATGGTCCTAATCATACTCCCAAGAAAAACTTCTAAGCTTCAGGTAAAAGCTACCCGTACCGCAAACCGACACAGGTAGTCAAGGAGAGAATCCTAAGGTGCTCGAGTGATCCGTGGCTAAGGAACTAGGCAAATTAACCCCGTAACTTCGGGATAAGGGGAGCTCCGATTTATCGGAGTCGCAGAGAAATGGCCCAGGCGACTGTTTATCAAAAACACATGGCTATGCTAAATCGAAAGATGATGTATATGGCCTGACACCTGCCCGGTGCTGGAAGGTTAAGAGGAGATGTCATCCGCCTTAGGCGGAGAAGCTTTGAATCGAAGCCCCAGTAAACGGCGGCCGTAACTATAACGGTCCTAAGGTAGCGAAATTCCTTGTCGGGTAAGTTCCGACCTGCACGAATGGTGTAACGATCTGGGCGCTGTCTCGGCCACGAGCTCGGTGAAATTGTAGTATCGGTGAAGATGCCGATTACCCGCAACGGGACGAAAAGACCCCGTGCACCTTTACTATAGCTTAACATTGACTTTGGGTATTTGATGTGTAGGATAGGTGGGAGACTTTGAAGCTGCTTCGCTAGGAGTGGTGGAGTCAACCTTGAAATACCACCCTTTAAATATCTGGAGTCTAATCCCGATTTATCGGAAGACATTGTTTGGTGGGTAGTTTGACTGGGGTGGTCGCCTCCAAAAGAGTAACGGAGGCTTTCAAAGGTACCCTCAGTACGGTTGGCAATCGTACGTAGAGTGTAATAGCATAAGGGTGCTTGACTGTGAGACCTACAAGTCGAGCAGGTACGAAAGTAGGATATAGTGATCCGGTGGTTCCGCATGGAAGGGCCATCGCTCAAAGGATAAAAGGTACGCCGGGGATAACAGGCTGATCTCCCCCAAGAGCTCATATCGACGGGGAGGTTTGGCACCTCGATGTCGGCTCGTCACATCCTGGGGCTGGAGCAGGTCCCAAGGGTTGGGCTGTTCGCCCATTAAAGTGGCACGCGAGCTGGGTTCAGAACGTCGTGAGACAGTTCGGTCTCTATCTGTTGTGGGCGTTAGAAATTTGAGAGGACCTATCTTTAGTACGAGAGGACCGAGATGGACAGACCTCTAGTGTACCTGTTGTGGCGCCAGCTGCATCGCAGGGTAGCTATGTCTGGATGAGATAAGCGCTGAAAGCATCTAAGCACGAAACTCACCTCAAGATTAGATTTCTTTTAAGGGTCGTTAGAGACGATGACGTTGATAGGTTGCAGGTGTAAAGGCAGTAATGTCAAAGCCGAGCAATACTAATTACCCGTAAGCTTTTACAAACTAATGCGATTTAGAATTACAATATATTTTCTTCCCTCATTGTCAATATCAACTTCGGTTGATATAAAACTTTAAGGTGACTATTGCGGTGGGGTTCACCTCTTCCCATTCCGAACAGAGAAGTTAAGCTCACCAGCGCAGATGGTACTACAGTAACATGTGGGAGAGTATGTCGTTGCCTTAATTTATTTTAAACCCTGACCATGTAATAATGGTCGGGGTTTTTTGTTTTTATGAAGTTGCCTAAAATCGAATTTGCTGATTGGAAAGTGGCTGTTTTTCCGCATTACTTCGTTGTTTTATCGTACCATAGCTGCGGCTATGCTTCTCAAAAACGTCTCGTTCTGCGAAAAAGCAGCTCATTTTTATCGTATCAAATGCAACTTTAGGCAGTTTCTATTATTTCCAACGTTTTGTCATTCAATATCCGAATAGCTTTCGTTTTTTCCTTGATTGCTGGATTATGTCTGGCAGCGACAAGGGGATATTCCCAGAATGGAAAGTTCCATATCGACTCCCTGTTTCCTTCAAACGTTTCTGATACACTGAACGTAAAGCAATTTACGTTTAAGAGTTGGGTGTATGGCGAGGAAGGAAAGTATATGTTAAATGCCGTTGATGGAACGCATGATTACCACCCTCTCTATGATAATTCTATTGTAAGGAATGACCTCGGTAACTTAGGTTCAGCAGACCATAAAGTGCTTTTTAGTTTTGACCGTTCATTTGGATTTCATTTCAGAACTGCACGAACTGGTTATTGGAAATCACTTGAGGAACGGACTTTTCTTCTTTCAGAGAAGATGTTCTCAAATGTGCAGTATTCCAACGGAGTAAATAGAGAGAATTATTTACTCGCCAATTTCACAAGAAGTTTTGGAAAGCTGTTGAATTTGGGTTTTAGTTTCAATCGAGACGTTTCGGAAGGGTTTTACGCTCAGCAGCGTAATGTGTTTACGGATATGTCAGTATTTGGGACGTTTCGAACCAAGGATGACCGTTACAAGGCTACGCTTATGTTTAATTATTCCAATTTATTGGCTGAAGAAAATGGCGGCATAGCGAATGATTCTACATTCGAGAGGAATTTAACTTCTGACAGAGCTTTTATTCCAATCAATTTGACCCAATCAAGCAATCATTGGAAAGGTTTTGATTTGGGTTTAGAGAATCGGATTTTCTTATCCAAGGAAGATTCTACAACTGGCGTAAAACCTTATCGTCCAGCAATCTCGCATTCATTTTCTGTTTCTAAGTATAGTATGATTTATCGAAATCTGATTGAATCGGATTCGGATTTTTACGAGAACATTTATACCGACTCATCTGCAACGTATGATTCGACCTCTGTGCTGAGTGTGTCTAATGCCTTGCGGTTTGAATTGGTGAAGTCGGATTCTATTACTAATCGGATATTGAATAGACTTGCAGTTGGTGCTCGGTATGATTTTCATAGAGTGGCTTATGATTCGGCTTTCACCGAGGGTATTCATAATGTCTCTGTTTTAGGAAACGTTAATGGAAAATTGTTTGGAGAGATTGGCTGGGAGGCGGCAGGGAACTTTATGGTCTATGGTTATAACATATTGGATTTAAAGGTTGACGGCCAGTTTGATTATTCAGTAAGTCAATCTCATTTTTCTGCATTTGTCAATTATTCGCTTTTCAGGCCAGATTATATAACGGACAATTACATCAGCAATAATTTTGTGTGGAATAACGATTGGGCGCAGACGCAGCATTTGAAGACGGGGCTAGTATATGAGCAGTTTAAACTGAGGTTCAAAGGAACTTTTACTTACCATATTCTGTATAATTTGGTGGCCTACGGAACGGATAGACTGCCTTATCAAAGTAACGCGGTCAATCAGTTGATGGTGCTCCGATTGCAAGAGCATTTTAGAATGCGTTGGTTTCATGTGATTCTGGATGGAGCGTTTCAATGGATGCCTACAGGAGATGATATTCGGGTTCCGCTGGCCCTTGTCCGAGGAATGATTTATTATCAGAATGATTTGTTTAAGAAAAAACTGCGCATCCAGATCGGTGTTGAAGCGAGCTATTCTATGGGCTATTATGCAAACGGCTATAATCCTGCGTTATCGGATTTTTATATTCAGAATGATAAACAGGTGGGGAATTACCCTTCCATAGATGTTTTCTTGAACATTAGAGTGAAAAAGCTGCGAGCATTTTTTAAAGTTGAACATTTAAATGCTGGATGGCTGGGCTACACCTACTACAATGTTCCAGGTTACCCTGCGAACGACCTTGCTTGGAAGTTTGGGGTGAACTGGGCCTTTTTGGATTGATTTTTATTGAAGTTGTTCTAAGACCCCCCTCAGCGAAGCAACTTCAGGCGCCTAAGAATTATTTACTCGCATTAATTCCAAAAGAGCCTGCGGAATTTTCATTACAACGTTTCTAAAGATTCTGAAGCGAAGGACATCCTAAGAAACATTGAGATTCTCTTCAATAAGGAACTTTACGTACATGGATTGTCTGAAATTAAAAGAGCAGAAAAAGTTTATCGGACACTAATGATTTCCAATCCTGATTTTAGCAATCCAAATTAGCCTGTTGAAAGTATTGTGACAACCATCACAGCCAGCCCTTCTTCGCCAGACTACCTTTGATTCATCAAACAATGGAAATAGCAGGTTGGATAATGGCATTGGTAATCGGACTCACGCTCGGTTTGTTGGGAGGTGGAGGTTCCATTCTCACAGTTCCTGTTCTGGTTTATTTATTCGCGCTAGACTCTGTAATGGCAACCGCCTATTCGCTATTTATTGTGGGCTTAGCCTCTCTTTTTGGCGCATTTGGTTATTGGAAGAAAAATCTTGTCGATTTGAAGATTGTGGCAGCATTCGGAGCCACTTCCATTGCAGCAGTTTACCTGGCGCGCAGTATCATTGTTCCCGCCATCCCGGACGAGCTTTTGCCACTCGGAGATTTTATTGTAACTCGTGATATGGCCATCATGGTGCTGTTTGCACTACTCATGCTGGCTGCATCTGTTTCAATGATAAAGGAGAGAACTGTAGTGGCTGGTCAAGTAGATAAGCCCATATACAACTACCCAATTCTATTATTGCAAGGTTTCGTCATCGGTATCTTGGTAGGGCTAGTTGGTGCCGGAGGCGGATTTCTCATCGTTCCGGCCTTGGTTCTTGTTTCAAAGCTGCCTATTAGAAGCGCGGTTGGCACCTCTCTTTCCATTATCGCGGTCAATTCTTTGGTGGGCTTTCTGGGAGATGTACTACAGAGAACAATGGACTGGGAATTCTTGTTATCATTTTCAGCTTTGGCTGTTGCGGGAATATTTGTGGGAACAAAACTTACCACCGTTATTCCAAAACAAAAACTAAAGCTTGCATTTGGTTGGTTTGTACTTATAATGGGTTTATACATACTCGGAAAGGAAATTTTATTTTGAATTAAATAGTGTTGAGATGAAAATCGAACAATTATATACAGGATGTTTAGCAGAAGCCGCCTATTACATCGAGTCTGAAGGCGAAGTGGCCATTATTGACCCGCTACGCGAGACGGAACCGTATCTGAAGATGGCTACTGAAAATAACGCCAAAATCAAATACATTTTTGAGACGCATTTTCATGCCGATTTTGTTTCTGGCCACGTTGACTTAGCAAATAAATCAGGAGCAACCATTGTTTACGGTCCAACCGCAAAAACAGGCTACGATTCTCATACAGCCAAAGACAATGAGGAGTTCAAACTTGGAAAGCTCACAATCAAGGTGTTACATACGCCAGGTCATACTCCAGAATCATCAACTTTTCTTTTGTTGGATGAAAATGGAAAAGAACACGCAATCTTCTCAGGAGACACGCTTTTTATAGGAGATGTTGGTCGCCCCGATTTAGCGGTTAAATCTGATTTAACACAAGATGATCTCGCTGGATTGCTTTTCGATTCGCTCCGAGACAAGATTATGCCATTGCCCAATGATGTTATTGTTTATCCAGCTCACGGAGCAGGCTCTGCCTGTGGTAAGAACATGAGTAAGGAAACGTTTGATACGCTTGGCCATCAGAAGGAAGTGAACTATGCCCTTCAGGATATGACTAAGGAGGAATTCATTAAGCAGGTTACTGATGGTATTCTTCCACCACCGCAGTATTTCCCTAAGAATGCCCTGATTAATAAATCGGGTTATGAATCGGTTGATGACGTGATGGCAAAAGGAAATAACCCCTTGAGTTTAGATGAATTCAAAACCTTGAAGGATAACGGTGCTTTGGTGCTTGACACCAGAACCGCACGAGATTTTGCGAAAGGCTTCGTGCCAAAATCATTGTTTATCGGGATTAATGGAGGCTTTGCGGTTTGGTTAGGAACGTTGGTTCATGATTTGAACCAAGCAATTGTAGTTATTGCCGATCCAGGAACTGAATTAGAAGTTACACTTCGCGCAGCAAGAGTGGGATACGATAACATAGTAGGTTATTTGGATGGAGGATTTGCAACTTGGAAAAATGCGGGGGAAGTTACAGACCAGGTAACCTACATTGATTCGAACGAGTTCGAAGAAAGAAGGCAAGAACGTACTGTGCTGGATGTAAGAAAGCCAACAGAACATGATGCCGAAAGAGTTGAAGACGCGGTGAATCATCCACTAGACTTTATTCGGGGAAATGTTGACGAACTTGATAAGGAAAAAGAGTATTTCGTTCATTGTAAGGGCGGATACAGATCCATGATTGCGAGTTCAATTCTTAAGGCTAACGGAATACATAATATTGTAGAAATTGAAGGCGGAATGGACGCGATTGTTCAAACCAATGTGCCTATTACCGCTTACGTATGTCCATCAACACTTTAAAAACAGAAAAATGAAATATATCACGCAATTAGGTACAGTATTAATCATGTCAGTTTTCATGGTTTCATGTTCCACAGGTCAAAACAAAACGGCCGAAGGTTCGATAGCAGAGAATGTAGATGTTGAACAATTCGCTGTGCACATAGAAAATGCTCAGATTCTTGATGTTAGAACACCAGCAGAATGGGGGCATGGAATTATAGAAGGAGCGATTCTCAATAACATCTACGAGGACGATTTTGTGGAGCAGTTGGAGAAATTGGACAAGGAAAAACCTGTAGCGGTTTATTGCAAAGTAGGTGGTCGAAGTGGACAAGCCATGAGCAAAATGAGCTTCCTTGGATTTAAAGAGGTGTATAATCTCGATGGAGGAATGGATGCTTGGAAAGATGCTGATAAACCAACCGTAAAACCATAAGTTAGGAGGTAGCCACCCAATCTGCTTGTTACCCTGACGGAGGAGGTGATTTCCTAGAAAGTGTCAATGTGGGTAAATTGGAGTTAAAAAAATTAAATAACGAGACCCTTCGTCCCTCAGGGAAACAAAAGAAAGGTGCTGCTACAGCTGTTTGTTTCGCTGACGAAGCAAGTGTCTCACTTATTTGGCCTCTGCCTTTTCCTAGGAAATCACCACAAAGGAAGGAGCTCCGAATAATGAGTAACAATTTTTTAGAAATGAAGAGAAACTATTTGATTGCAATTATTGCCATTGTCGGGGTATTCTGGCTGCAAAGCTGCGCAGAGAAAAAGCCTGAGAAAGTGGTGAAAAATGTGCAATATGTTACGGGCGCTAATGAAGTCACTTACCTCAGGTTGGGAAAGGAAATTACCGATACTGTTGGGGCAACTCTCAAAGGAAACCTCGTTAAAGCCATGAAGAGCGGAGGTCCTACGAATGCTGTCCAGTTCTGCAATATGGAAGCAATGCCATTAACAGAAGTCTATTCGCTCAAGTATAACACCGATGTAAAACGTGTTTCCGATAGAAATCGTAATCCTAAAAATGCTGCTAACGAAAAGGAATTAGCGGTGCTGGATGATTTCAAAAGAACGCTCGCATCCGGTGAGGCATTATCACCAAAAGTGGCGATTGATGCCGAGGGGAAGAAGCACTACTACGCACCTATATTCACAGGAGGCCGGTGCTTGACCTGTCATGGGAATCCTAAGAATATGCAGCCTGAATTAGTAATGGTTATCGATAGTTTGTATCCGAACGATAAAGCAAAAGGCTATGCGGTTGATGAACTGCGTGGCATTTGGAGTGTAAAATTCAAAAACAGCTAGTTATGGCAAATTTCAATGAGATAATTAAGTCAGACAAACCCGTACTAATCGACTTTCATGCAACATGGTGTGGTCCGTGCAAAGCCATGGTTCCTATTCTGAAAGATGTATCTAAAAAAGTAGGAGAAAAAGCCACCATTCTCAAGATTGATGTGGATAAGAATCCGAAAGTGGCAGCCAAATACCAAATTCAAGGCGTGCCGACACTTATGGTTTTTAAGGAGGGGGAAATGCTTTGGCGACAAAGCGGGGTGGTTCCCGCGCATCAGCTGGTGAATATTCTTGAGGAAAATAGCTAAGCCTTTGGGATTGCACCTTTCTAACAAGTTACGTTCCTCCAACAGAGGAAGGAAACTATAAGTTTGGATTGCCAGTAATTGAGGAATTTCCCGTTCATGATATTCAGAAACAGATTGGCTAGAATTTATTCTTAGCCTTAACATTGGCGTAACGCCATAACCTACAAGTAACAGAAGCATAATTCTTTTATAAGAATTGAACATACCCTAGATAACATATCAATGATTGATTTGTAGCGGATTAAAAACCGAAACAAACAATCATTGAAAATGAAAAAAAACTACCTGAATTTCCTAGCAGTTCTTGGCCTTGCTGCCAGCTTTGCTGTTTTACCGTCTTGCAATTCTAATGAAGGTTGTACTGACCCAAATGCAACAAATTTCAATCCCGATGCCGACAAGGAGGATGGGTCTTGCCTGTATGATAATCCTAATAACGGAAGCGTTCTTACTGGTACGATAACAGAGGATAAAACGCTAACATCAGACAAAATTTGGACGCTTGAAGGGCGTGTAGTTGTAGAAGATGGGGCAACACTTTTAATTGAGGCTGGTACAATTGTAAAAGGAAAGCAGGGAACGGGTAATAATGCTTCTGCACTGATTATTGCCAAAGGTGGGCGACTGGTTGCAAATGGCACAGCCGCTCAGCCTATCATTTTTACAAGCGAGTTTGATAATATCGCTCTAGGTCAGACTGTTGGGTCAAACCTTCTTAAAACTGATAATGAAAAATGGGGCGGTCTTATCCTTCTTGGTAAAGCTCCTGTTTCGGTCGAAAACGGAGATACAGAAGGAAATATTGAAGGGATTCCAGCCAACTTAGAATATGGCGCTTACGGAGGCCCTGTTTCTGATGATGATTCTGGAATTCTAACCTATGTTTCTATCCGCCACGGAGGAATAACCATTGGTGAAGGAAATGAGATTAACGGTCTTACTCTTGGAGGTGTTGGTAGCGGAACCACGATTAACAATATTGAAATCTACGCCACGCTTGACGATGGTATAGAGTGCTTTGGTGGAACTGTGAATATTGACAATGCGCTTGTGTTCTATCAAGGTGATGATGGTTTGGATATTGACCAGAATTACGCAGGAACGATTGACGGATTTGCAGTCATTCATGGAGATGGAATCGGTACGGATGAAGGACTTGAAATTGATGGTCCAGAAGGGAATACCAATGTTGACGGTCAATTCACAATCTCTAACGGAATTTGCAAGTCTGATGGTTTGTCTGATGGTTCTGCCGCAGACTTCAAATCCAAGGCTCAAGGAAACATCATCAACGTAACATTTGATTACTCTTCGATAGGAGGTAAAGAAGTGAAGTTCAGAACGAAGTTCGATGGTTCTTGCGTTCATAAATCAGATGCATACAAATATCTAACCGCTCCGTCTGGTGCTCAATCACTGGTAATTACTGGTTCAAATGTAACAGGAGGCGTTAAAGTGTACGATGGAGACGAGGACTTACCTGCAACTCCAACGGCTTGCCCAACTGAATTGCAAGCAGCACAAGGAGCCGCAGCAGGAGCAATCACATCTGGTTCGGGTTCTACTTTCAATTACATGACCACGTTCTCATGGACAGCTGCAGGCTTACGAGGAGAACTCTAATCACTAACCAACTAATTGTTGAGAATGCCTTGCGATTATAAATCGCGAGGTATTCTCGTTTTATCCCATTGCTCGATTTTAAAAATCACAAACAACTAATGAAACAAGTCTATTTTACCCTGCTAACCGTATTCTTTTCAGCAACGGGTTTTGCGCAAGAAAAGGGATTTATTAGAGGGAATATTGGTGATGGTCAGTTCGGTGGCCCGCTTATCGGAGCCAACGTTACCATTCCGGTGTTTTCTGGTGTAGGAACTACAACCGATTTTGATGGCAATTATTCAATTTCGGTTGAGCCCGGAATGTATAAGGTAAAGTTCTCTTACATCTCTTTTGCCGACCAGTTTTTCGAGGATGTAGAAGTAAAAGCCGGAGAAGTAACCAAGATTGATGTAGTGCTTGAAATGGCAACGCAAGAAGTGGCTATGGTTGAGGTTGTAGCTACGGTTAGAAAGAATTCAGAAGCGGGAGTGCTGATGGATATGAAAAACGCTTCAGTTGTATCGGATGGATTGTCTGCTCAATCGTTTAGGAAAGCTGGCGATTCTGACCTGTCTGGAGCAATTAGAAGGGTAACAGGTGTAACGGTACAGGATGGCAAATACGTGTACGTGCGCGGGTTGGGAGATCGTTACACCAAGTCGGTTCTAAACGGCATGACTTTACCTGGATTGGACCCAGATATAAATGCTGTGCAGATTGATTTATTCCCAACTGCTGTATTGGAAAATGTAAGCGTTACCAAATCATTTTCACCAGAGTTGGATGGTGATTTTACTGGAGGCTTGGTGAATGTGGTGACCAAGAAGTTTCCAGAAGAAAAGACCACGCAAGTAGCACTAAGTTTCACGTATATTCCAGGTCAACACTTCAACAAGAATTTCATCCTGTATAATCGGAGTAAAACCGATTTCCTAGGTTTTGATAATGGTTCTAGAGCACTGAATATGGTTGGGAATACCAAAATCCCCGATGAAGTACTTGCCATTCCTTTAACCGAAACCATTACTCGAAGCTTCAATTCTGAACTTGCTGCCAAGAAACAATTTGCTTTCATGAATTCTTCCTTTAGGGTTAATCATGGAAATCGGATAAAAAAGGAAGACGGACCTACATATGGCTACAATTTCGTTTTTAGGTATGCTAATGAGCGTTCATTCTTGGAAGACTTTCAATCCAACGATTACCTAAAAAGTTCTGTGGATGCTGAGCTTGAATTGGAAAAACAAAGAACCAGAATTGGTGCTTTAGGAAAAGAGTTAGTTCAATGGAATGCATTGCTAACGGGTAGTATAAAACGCAAGAAAAGCAGCTACACTGCTACGTTTCTCTACAATCAAAGTAGTGAGTCTTCGGCAGCGCAGCGAATCAATAGAGACTTCGAGCAGAATCAGGCAACCTTGGTTGAAGACATTCTTACCTACACCCAGAGAAGTCTAGGTAATTTTCAAGTCAAAGGTTCTCATAAGGTCAAAACAATTGAGATTGATTGGGGGAATTCCCTTTCTCTTTCTAGAGTGTATGACCCAGATTTTCGTGAAACCCGTATTTCTATTACAGATGGTGACACAACACTTTCTACCGGAAATGGAGCAGGGATTGACAGATTTTGGCGCGACCTCAAAGAACTGAACGAGGCTGTTAAATTGGATGTGTCTATTAAAGCTTTTGAGAACGTTAAGGTGAAATTCGGTTTTGCTAACACATTTAAGATGAGAGGGTTTGATATGTTTGCGTTCAAACATCAGGTGAATAACCTTAGCGATGTAAGCATTAATCCTGATTGGTATCTGCAAGAGAATCAACTTTGGTCTTCCGACCCCACTAATTCCAATTTCAGAAATGGCACGTACACCATCAGCAATTATGAGGCAACCAACCAATATGATGCAAAGCAAAATATACTGGCTGGGTACGTAATGGGTGAGCAAACCCTATTCACAAAACTGAATTTGATTTATGGTGTAAGACTCGAGCATACAATGATGTTCTACACAGGCGAAGTGTTCATTGATAATGGCACGACAGTTCCTTTCAACAATAGAGAAACCCTTAATAAGTTGAGTATTCTTCCTGCATTAAATATCGTGTATAAGGTTACTCCTAAAATGAACTTACGTGCTGGATACAGTCGAACGTTGGCGCGTCCATCTTTCAAGGAAAAATCACAGGCGGAAATTTATGATCCAATAACCAAAAGAACGTTCTCAGGAAACTTGGATTTGGAGTTGACGGACATCGATAATGTTGATCTTCGCTACGAGTACTTCATTGGTGGAAAGGACATGATAGCTCTTTCGGGATTCTACAAGCGATTTGACGGTCATATTGAAATGGCGCCATTTGGTTTGTCTCCAGATAATTTTAAGCCAAGAAATTCAGGAATTGCGCAGGTTGTTGGAGGTGAATTTGAGGTAAGAAAAGGGCTTCGGCAGCACACACAATCAAAATTTCTTCAAGGATTCTTCTTTGGTGCTAACATAACAGTAGTTCATTCCATGGTAGATATTAGCAGTGTATTCATAGACAACGAAGGAAAAACCGAGTTGGAATCAAGAAAGGGAAGTGCACGTGTGGGAGAAGAGATAGGCAAATACAGAGCAATGACGGGTCAATCTCCTTATGCTCTTAACGGAAACATTTTATACGAATTACCAAATAAGCGAGGAAACGTATCATTGGCTTACAATGTTCAAGGAGACCAATTAACACTCGTAGGTTCTGGCCGTGTGCCAGATGTGTACACCTTGGCTTTCCACAGCTTGAATTTCAATGCATTCGTAAACCTCGGAAAACAGCGTAACTCGCAACTTAGTTTTCGTGTACAGAACCTGTTAGATGAAGATAGAACATTGGTTTATCGTTCTTATGAGGCAGAAGACCAGATATTCACCAGTTTTAAGCCTGGGGTAAGTATCAGATTAGGGTATCAATACACTTTCTAAAAACCTTTTTCTGTGATTTTAAACTCTAAAAATCTTTAGCCTTCGTTAAACACGCCCATGTTGCTGTATTTTTCAATGCGCTTGTCAATTCGCTCTTGCGCATCTGTGTTGTGCAACCGAGTCAAATGCTTCTTGATTTCCTTTTTTACATTGGCGAATGTGGTTTCATAATCACGATGCGCACCACCGATTGGTTCTGGAATGATTCCGGAAATAAGCTTTTGCTCTAGAAGGTCTTCTGGAGTCAGTTTTAACGATTCTGCTGCTTGCTCTTTATGGTCTCGGCTGCGCCACAAAATAGTAGAACAGCTTTCTGGCGAAATAACCGAATACCACGTGTTTTCCAGCATAAATACTTTATCTCCAATGCCAATTCCAAGAGCGCCACCAGAAGCTCCTTCGCCAATAATCACACAAATAATTGGCACTTTAAGTTGCATCATTTCAATGATGTTTCTGGCAATGGCTTCACCTTGTCCGCGCTCTTCGGCTTCAATTCCAGGAAACGCTCCTGGAGTATCGATAAAAGTGATGATAGGTTTGTTGAATTTCTCCGCCAATTTCATTAACCGCAAGGCTTTGCGATAACCTTCAGGATTGGCCATTCCGAAGTTTCGATACTGACGCATTTTGGTGTCAATTCCTTTCTGCTGACCAATTAGCATCACGGTTTTCCCATCAATGCTACCAAACCCGCCAACCATGGCCTTGTCGTCTTTCACCGTACGGTCGCCATGCAGTTCAACAAACGTGTTGTCTGTAATGGAACGTATATGTGCTAATGTATAAGGTCGCTTTGTATGTCGTGCCACTTGCACACGCTGCCAAGGTGTGAGGCTTCCATAAATCTCTTTGGTTCGCAGTTTAATGCTCACCTCCAACTCCTCGATGGTTTTACTTACATCTACCTTGCCTTTCTCTTGAAGAGCACATGCTTTTTGGAGCTGCTCTTCCAACTCTTGTAAGTCGCTTTCAAAATCGAGAAAAATCGTTGCCATGGGTGCAATTTTAGCCTGCAAATTTAGCTAAGATGTTGGGCATATTTGGTATTCATAGCTTACACCATCTATTATAGCTTTGCAGAAAATTCAGAAACGTGAGTATTCCGTTGATTCAATACATTCAAAAAGCTATTTCAAACCTCTACAATGCGGAGGTTGGCGAACAACAACTACAGCTTCAAAAAACCAGAAAGGAATTTGAAGGCGATGTGACGTTGGTGGTATTTCCTCTACTACGAATTAGTAAAGGATCTCCCGAGCAAACGGGGAGCCAAATAGGTGAGACGTTGGTGGATTCGGTAGAATATGTCGAGTCATTCAACGTTGTGAAAGGCTTTCTAAACTTATCGTTTACCTCAGCATATTGGGTTAAGAAGTTGGCTGGTATTCAAACGGTTGAGAACTACGGATTTCGCACCAAAGGCGAACATAGTCGCAACATTATGGTCGAGTATTCATCACCCAATACTAACAAACCTTTGCACCTAGGTCACATCAGAAACAACCTTCTCGGCTATTCGGTTGCCGAAATCTTGAAGGCTAATGGTCACGAAGTGCAGAAGGTGCAAGTGATTAACGATCGGGGTATTCACATCTGCAAAAGTATGCTGGCTTGGCAGAAGTTTGGAGAAGGCGAAACGCCTGAGTCAACTGGGCTGAAAGGCGATAAGCTGGTTGGCAAATATTATGTGGAGTTTGATAAACGCTACAAGGCACAAATAGCCGAACTCATCGAATCTGGCAAAACCGAAGATGAGGCAAAAGCAGAAGCTTCGTTGATTGTTGAAGCGCGTAAAATGCTTCAAAAGTGGGAAGCTGGAGATGCGGAAGTGCGTTCCCTTTGGGAGAAAATGAACGGTTGGGTTTATACAGGATTCGATGCAACCTACAACCGATTGGGAGTCGATTTTGATAAGCTTTATTACGAAAGCAGCACCTATTTAACGGGTAAAGAATTAGTGGAGAGTGGAGTAGAGGAGGGCGTCTTCGAAAAACGAGATGACGGTTCCATTTGGTGCGACCTTACGGAGGACGGAATGGATCAAAAACTCCTTCTTCGTTCTGATGGAACAGCCGTGTACATGACACAGGACTTAGGCACGGCCAAACTCCGTTACACGGATTGGCCAGCGCTGAATCAACTTATATATACCGTAGGAAATGAGCAAGATTACCATTTCAAGGTCTTGTTTCTCATTCTAGGTAAACTCGGTTTCGATTGGGCCAAAAATTGTTATCATCTATCGTATGGAATGGTTGACCTCCCATCAGGAAAGATGAAATCTCGAGAAGGAACCGTGGTTGATGCCGATGAATTGATGGATGAAATGGTGGAGACCGCCAGAGCCCAATCAGAAGAAAAGGGAAAGTTGGAAGGCGTTGCAGATGAAGACGCCAATCAGCTTTTTGAAATGCTCGGTTTGGGTGCGCTCAAATATTTTATGCTGAAGGTGGATCCGAAGAAGCGCATGCTTTTCAATCCAGCCGAAAGCATTGATATGCAAGGAAACACGGGGCCTTTTATCCAATACACGCATGCTCGTATCAAATCTGTTTTACGCAAAGCAGAAGATGCTGGCGCGCGTTTACAACGCGTGCCCGAGCAAATGAACGCCATTAATGATAATGAACGCGCATTGATTCAGCTGATCTATCAGTTCCCAGAAACGGTTAAATTGGCAGGCGATGAATACAGCCCTGCGGTAATTGCCAATTACGCCTATGAATTGGCTAAGGAATACAACACCTTCTATCATGAATGTCCAATTTTGATTGAAGAAGACGAAAATGTAAAAGCGTTGAGGTTGGCTATTTCTGCCTTGACATCAGACGTAATTAGTTCGGCTATGAAGCTGCTTGGAGTTTCGGTGCCGGAGAGAATGTAAATTGGCATAAGTGCCGCATGGAAATTATCTTTGCGGCTTCAAAATTTTGAATCAATGTTTGAGAATTTAACAGAGAAGTTTGATAAGGCGTTTAAAACGCTAAAAGGTGAAGGCCAGATTACGGAGATAAACGTGGCTGAAACCATGAAAGAAGTAAGGCGTGCCTTGCTTGATGCCGATGTTAACTTCAAAATCGCCAAAGAATTTACCGAAAGAGTAAAGCAAAAGGCGCTCGGACAGGATGTGTTGACTGCGGTTAAGCCTGGTCAGTTGATGGTGAAAATCACCAAAGACGAACTAGGCGAATTGATGGGCGGAAAGTCTGTTGATGTTAACTTGGATGGTAATCCTTCCGTTATTCTAATTGCCGGTCTTCAAGGTTCTGGTAAAACCACTTTTTCAGGAAAACTTACTCTGTTTTTGAAGAGCAAACGACAAAAGAATCCATTGTTGGTGGCGTGTGATGTCTATCGCCCTGCGGCAATCGACCAATTGAAAGTTCTTGGAGAGCAAGTTGGTGCCTCTGTTTATACTGAAGAAGGAAACAAGAATCCTGTTTCCATTGCCGAAAACGCCATCAAGTATGCGAAGGCAAACAACCATAACGTTGTAATTGTGGATACCGCTGGTCGCTTAGCAGTGGATGAGGAAATGATGAACGAGATTGATCGCGTTCACAAAGCCATCAAGCCGCAGGAAACACTTTTCGTTGTTGATTCAATGACCGGACAGGATGCCGTGAATACAGCAAAAGCTTTCAATGATAGATTGAATTTTGATGGTGTTGTTCTTACCAAATTAGACGGTGATACGCGAGGTGGAGCTGCTCTTTCAATCCGTTCAGTGGTCAACAAGCCTATCAAATTTGTAGGTATTGGCGAGAAGCTGGAGGCATTGGACGTATTCCATCCAGACCGCATGGCTGATCGTATTCTTGGAATGGGTGATGTGGTTTCGCTGGTTGAACGTGCACAAGAGCAGTTTGATGAGGAGAAAGCCAGAAAGCTTCAAAAGAAAATTGCCAAAAACACCTTCGATTTCAATGATTTTCTTGATCAGATTAATCAGATTAAGAAAATGGGTAACGTGAAAGATTTGATGGGTATGATTCCTGGAATGGGGAAAGCCATCAAAGACGTTGATATTGATGATGACGCCTTCAAGCAGGTTGAGGCGATTATTGGTTCCATGACACCTGTCGAAAGAGCTAATCCAGCTTTGATTAATGGAACAAGAAGGAAAAGAATTGCGGGTGGAAGCGGTTCAACTATTCAAGATGTGAACCGCCTTTTGAAACAATTTGAGGAAAGCCGTAAAATGATGCGGATGTTTTCAAACAAAGGAGCCATGAAGAATATGATGCGAAACATGCCAGGAGCGAAGAAGTGAGTTTTCGCAGTTGATAACCAAAATGGTTGTCCGCTTTCATACCCAAAACCATAAGGTTAGTCACCCTGAACTTGTTTCAGCATCTAACAACCTTAACGACCAGACCCTGAAACAAGTTCAGGGTGACGCTTGTTAAAAGCTACGTGGGTAAACAAACGGATAATCATTATAACCAATTTCAATTTTTGGTAACTACTCAGAGTGAAAGTTGCACTTGCTACAAAGAGAATTCATTGGAGCGTTAGTTCCTTCCCAAAAGTTCAACATCTCTCTCTCATCGTCCACAAAATTAATACCCCAGCATAAGCAAGGCTCTTTTTACTCGGAAGTATATGTTTTACGCTTGTCCGCTACTTTCCCCAAAAGGATTTGCGATAGACAATATGCGATATACGATTTGTGATTTTTACCTCTACACCCCAATTGTATATTGAAAATTGCAAATCGTATATGGCAAATTTAAACACGAATCTGGGATGAAAAATTCCCGCCTGACCGTACGGATACGGGCAATCCCAATCTTGGGGAAACAGGCGCATAAACATAATATGTTTTACCCTCCAATAGCAACCATCTCCCTATTCTTTCCGTGTTCATCAGGGTTTGAAAATGAATCAAACGAAACCATCCCGGCACGAACTGCCTTTTTGTTTTGAACGGATGATGCTATAAACGGAAGAATATTCTCTCCACTTCGAAGTGCGGTAAGCAAATCGGTTTCCGAACCAGAGAAAAGGCAATTCTTCAGTTTGCCGTCTGCGGTTAGCCGGATTCGGTTGCAACTATCGCAGAACGGATTGGTAACTGAACTGATAATGGCAAATGTTCCCAAGCCGTTTTTCAGACGATAGTTCTTGGAAGTATCGTTCGGACGGTCATCAATTCTTTCAAACCCAAAATGGCCGAAATGGTCAGATGTTCGTTTCAGAATCTCATCTAATGATACTCCTTTACTCCAATCCCATTGGTTTCCGTTAAAGGGCATAAACTCAATAAAGCGAACATCAATTGGGGTTTCTTTCGTCCATTCAATAAAGTCAATAATCTCATCATCATTCACGCCTTTAGTCACCACATTATTGATTTTCACATCAAAACCACGGTCAACTAAAAGCTGAATGTTCTTTGTGATTCTGTCGAAGTAATCACGTCTCGTAATCGCTAACATACGTTCCCGTTTTAGCGAATCGAGACTGATATTCACGGCCTTTACACCACAAGCAGCAAGTCTATTGATGTGTTGATCAATCAGGATTCCGTTAGTGGAAATGTTCAACTCAACAGGAAGCGCAGAAAGTAATTCAATTACGGCACCAGCATCTTTTCGCACTAACGGTTCTCCACCTGTAAGGCGAATCTTTTTAACGCCAAGTTCTACGAAGGTTTTCGCGATAGCAATCACTTCTTCGGTTCGCATGAATTCTTCTCGCGGACGAAGTTCAATTCCATCTGCAGGCATGCAGTAAGTGCATCGCATATTGCACCGTTCGGTTAGAGAAATGCGCAAGTAATTGTGCTTCCTTCCGAACTGATCGACCAATATGTTGGTTTCCGAGCTCATTTAATCGTGGCGAGCACCTTTTAGAATTCCAAAAATGTGGAGCAGTGGAGGGAAAAGTGCATCCATACTTTCCTTGGCTCCGTTGGTTGAACCCGGAAGTGCGAGTACAAGCGTTTCGCCAATTACTCCTGAAACCGTTCTAGATAGCATTGAATAGGGCGTCCTATCTTGTCCAAAGCTCCGTACAGCTTCAGCAATTCCTGGGATGTTGCGGTCCAACATTGGAATAAGCGCTTCGGGCGTTACATCGCGCTTTGAAAGGCCTGTGCCACCAGTGAAAATGACCAAATCAGCACCGCTGTCAACTGCTTTGTTCACTTCAGATTGAATGCTTTCAACTTCATCCGGAATAATCAGGTAATCAGCAATCTTCACATTGCAGATTTCAAGTTTAGAGATAATGGCTTTTCCCGCTTTATCTTCTTTTTTTCCTTTTGAGATTGTATCCGAACAGACCACAACCACCGCTTGTAAGTCTTTCCTAAATCGGTTTGTGAAATCCGATTTTCCACCTTTCTTTTTTAGCAGTTTAATGTGATGGATTTCAATTCCTTTATCAATCGGCTTCAGCATATCGTACATCGTCAGTGCCACAACGCTTGCTCCGTGCATCGCCTCCACTTCAACTCCCGTTTTATAAATGGTTTTCACGTGCATCAGAATCGTCACGTCTAGCCCGTTAATTTCATACTCAATGTTGGCTTGCTCAATCGGCATTGGGTGGCAATCTGGTAGGAGGTCAGGGGTTTTTTTTACTCCCAACAAACCTGCTGCCTTGGCCATTTCAAACACATCGCCTTTCGGTACTGTTCGATTCTGCAGCGCCTCAATAGTTTCGGGTTTGCTAACACGAACAATCGCTTGTGCGGTAGCCTCTCGTAGTGTGCTAGATTTATGTGTAATGTCTATCATTTGTTCTCTTTCCAAACATGAGTTTCGTCTTCAAAAACTTCTTTCCCAAAGATTGGAGCCTTGGATTTTATTTCCTCTACAAGGTAGCGCGTAGCTTCAAAACAGTCCTTTCTATGTGCGGATGATGTGAACACAAACAGACAGATTTCGCCCGCGTTTACCTTCCCTAAACTGTGGTAAATGTGCATGCAAGTGAGGTCAAATTTTTCGAAGGCCGCTTCACGAATTTCATGAAACGTTTGATTGGCCATTTCCTCATATGCAGAGTATTCGATGGCTGAAACAGTTTTCTCATCAATTTCATCCGCCCGTACTTGGCCAAGGAAAATATCATGACCGCCAATGTTTGTCTTTACCTGATGGTGCGCAATGGATGTCGCGATTTTTTCGGGTGTTATCGGCCCTTGAACAAAGACGTTTTTGGGTTTCTTTTCTAAACTCATAATATGGATGTATGTTGATGGAAAGCAGCCATGCCACCTTCCAGGTTTATCAGTTTATTTGGGAATTTGTACTGTTTCATAAACTCAATGGCGTGCTGGCTACGAATGCCATGCTGACATATCACAACAAGCGGTTGGTCTACTGGAATTTCGGTTGCGTGCGAAGCAACCTGACCAAGTGGAATTGAAATCACATTAGGATGATTGAGTTTCGGCTTCTCGTGCGCCTCACGCACATCGAGTACGTTGATAGCACGATTATCAGTAATCCATTGTGCTAGCTCAGCAGGATTGACATTTGCGGAAATGGCACAAGACTCGTTGGAATAAGAGTCAATCAGCTCAATTTGTAATGCTTTTGAAACTTGTTCTTCATTCCGCGAAAATGAAATAGTCTCTTCTGAGTTGGAAAGCAGATTAGTCAGTTTCAATTTGCCCGATAGAGGTTGGCCAATGCCCAGAATTATTTTGATAGCCTCTGTGGCTTGCAGTGTCCCAATAACCCCTGGCAGCACTCCCAAAACCCCAGCCTCAGCACAATTCGGAATTTGACTTTGCGATGGCTCCTCCGGAAATAGACAGCGGTATGTTGGACCACCATTAAAATTGAACACAGAAACTTGTCCTTCGAATTTATGAATGGCGCCATAAACGAACGGCTTACTGAGCTTTACACATGCATCGTTTACCAAATATCGCGTTAGGAAATTGTCTGTCCCGTCAATTACAAGATCATATTCTTCGATAATCGCCAAGGCGTTTTCAGCAACAAGGTTTTTAGGGTAAATGGTGATGGAAACATCTGGATTGAGAGCGTTTAGTCGCTCTTTCGCGACCTCAACTTTCAATCGCCCAATATCTGTGGTTGTATATAAAACCTGACGTTGAAGATTGCTTTCATCTACAGTATCGCCATCCAGAATACCAATGGTTCCAACACCAGCGGCAGTGAGATACTGCAGAACGGGGCAACCCAATCCGCCTGCACCGATTACAAGCACTTTAGCATTCAGCAGTTTTTGCTGTCCGCTCTCTCCAACTTCCTGAAGTGCTATGTGACGTGCGTACCTCATCCTCCTGCAAATGGGGGTAAAATGGCAATATCATCTCCTAATGCGATAATCGTTTCATCTGTTGTAATTGTATGATTTACGGCAACTTGATATGATGTGCTATTCAAATCTGGAATCTGTTTCTCAATTTGATTCCGAAGGTCAGCAACGCTTACTCCCACAAAGTCCAATTGACCTTCTTCAAAACCAGCCCATTCGGCTATCATTCCAAAATATTTTACGTTCAATTTCATGTAAAAAAGAGTTTAGCACAAGCGATGATTAGAACGAAAGCAAGCATACGTTTGAGCACAAGGTTGTCAAATCGAATGCTTCCTAAATAACCACCAAGCAAACCGCCAAGCAATGCAATGCCCACAAGTACAAAGGCCTGTGGGTCGATGGTAATTCCTCTGCTTAAATGGCCTGCTAGACCAGCCGCTGAATTCACCCAAATAAAAGCGGCCGAAACCGCAGCGGCTTCCTTCATTCTCCCCCAACCCATAATTAGAATGATTGGGCTGAGAATGATTCCGCCTCCAATTCCAATCATGCCTGAGAAAAGTCCAATTCCGGCTCCAGTTAGTATTCCTTGCCACATTGGAACCTGCTTAATTTGGTCACTTTGTTTTCCAAAAACGCCTAACATTTTCAGTACAGCGAATACTAACAAGACCGCCAATATCTTCTTGTAAATGGAAGCATCAATCTCCATCATTCCACCCAAAAATGCCATTGGAACAGACACCAATGCAAATGACAAGAACAATTTGGTATTGAAATGTCCTTTCCGTGCGTAAGCGATAAACGATACTGCGGCAACAAAAAGGTTGAGGACAAGTGCTGTTGGTTTCATCATGCTAACCGGAAACGACCATAAAGCCATTAGTGCCAGATAACCGCTAGCTCCGCCATGACCAACAGCCGCATACAAAAACGCAACCATTGGTAACACAGCCAGAAACCACCCGATTCCTTCTATCTCAAAAAGGTTCATGACTGCATGTTTTTGAGTTCCACTTGCAGAAATGAATGACAGTTGGAATTGAAGCGTTCATATAGGTTGATGGCTTCTTTGCCTGCTTTGGTAACGGTGGTGCCTCCACCTCCGCTTCCACCAGTAATTCGGATAACCAAGGGTTTGTCAGCAAGTGAATTCATAGCGTCAACTGCCGCCCACGCCTTCTTGTAAGACATTTTCATACTCTTAGCTGCTGCGCTGATAGAACCGCAAACAACAATCGCTTTTAGCAACTCAACCCTTCCTTTTCCAAGAAAGAATTGGCCGTTTTTCTCAAGCCATAGCTTATTTCCGATAGCGATTTCACCCATGTCGTTATATCCGGTAGGAAATAACGAAAATAGCTTGATGCAAACAAGAGGTGTGTGACTCTAGTTGCTTTAGAAAGATGGTAAGAGATGAACCTCTACTAGTTCGCCTGTAGATTTTTGGGGGCAATTTGCTTCGGCATAAACTAGAGCATTAGCCACCGCAAATGTGTTGAGCATGGCAGAACTCTGTCCTTCAAGAATCTTGACTGAACCATTCTGAACGTTGGCCTTCAAGAATTGAGCACGCCCCAACGGGCGAATTGAATTTTCGGCAGCAAGTGGTAATTGTAAGGAAGAAAGCCAAACGTCTTTCCTACCATAAAATTTACGAAGTATTGGAAGCACATATTCGTAAAAACACGTAAGGCTTGCAGCAGGGTTTCCGGGAAGAGCGAAAATGGCCTTGTCACCTTTTGTTCCGAAAAACAATGGTTTTCCTGGTTTCTGAGCCACCTTATAGAACTCTTCCTTTACTCCGAGCTTTGAAAGCGCAGTTCCAACGTAGTCGTGGTCTCCAACCGAAATCCCACCAGTAATAATGATAAGATGGTTGGCTTCTATGGCTTTGCTGATTGAGCTAATGGTTTCTTCCAAATTATCTGAAATGCGCTTGCTTTCGGAACTGATTCCTTCCTGATGCAAGGCCGAAATCAGCATCTCAGAGTTACTCTCATAAATCTGACCGTATTTGAGTTGAATTCCCACTTCAACGAGTTCATTTCCTGTAACCAGAACTGTAGTTTTTGGCTTATCATAAACGTGTACGGAAGTTATTCCGAGCATATTTAAAAAGCCGATTGTACCAGGAGTTATTAGCGTTCCTTTTTCAAGGGCTAGTTGACCAGTTTTCATCTGCTCTCCCTTGGGGCGGACATGCATCATTTCAGCAACTTCGCGCTGAAGTTTAATGACATTTCCATCACTCTCAACCCACTCTTGTTGAACAACAGCAGTAGCACTTTCTGGAACAGCAGCGCCTGTGAAAATCCGGACGCATTCACCTTCTTTTAGGTCGAATTGCATGGGGATACCAGCAGCAACTTCTCCTATCAATTTGAATTCTGAATTAGCTTGCTTTGCGCCCAATCCCAATGCATAACCATCCATCGCGCTTTGCGGAAACGGTGGCATATTAATGGGTGAAAGGACGTCTTCTGAGAGAACATAACCAGCGGAATTAGCGACTTCAATACGAATAGAACTTAGCAGAGATGTATAATCCGCAATGAGAGATTTTGCTTCTTCAACTGATATCATATCGCTACGCTCAACGTTTGTTCGATTTATCCAAAAGTAGAACAATGAAAAAGGCAGGAACACACCTGCCCTTTAAAATATTTGGTATGGTACTAAGGTCTACTTTTTGAACCCGTAGAACAGTTGCTTCCAAAATGAATGCACGGGGAATTTGTCAATGTCATCAAAGCCCAATTCGTATGTCCCATCCTCACTTTGTGGAATGTAATTTGTTCCAAAAATGTAATCCCAGATTGAGAGGCTAATTCCGAAATTGACGCCTGGCATTTGACCTTTTGGTAGCTCTTTCATATGATGAAAAAGGTGCATTACTGAGTTGTTGAAAATGTATTTGAATGGCCCCCAAGTAATGCGAACATTGGCATGATTCAGGTGGCCAATTGTGATGGCAACGAAGTGAATGAAGAATGCTTGTTCTGGTTCAAACCCTCCAACCAACATAACGGCTAGGGTTTTAAGTGGCTTGTAGAAAATGTTTTCTATCCAGTGGTAGCGTAGGTGTGCAGCAAACCCCATTTCTTGCACAGAGTGATGCACTTTATGAAAGCGCCATAGAAACTCAAAACGATGGAGTAAAACGTGAGTAAACCACTGCACAAAATCGTTCAGAATAAAGAAGATGAGAATTTGGGTCCAAGCGGGCAGCGCGGTAAATTCGAAGAAACTTAAGGAAGCCATGGTAATACCGGCCAGCCCAAAGGAGTGTTCAAGTACAGCGTAAACCCCACTAACAACTAAACCGAAGATGAAAAAGTTGAAGTACATATAAAACCCATCAAGCCAAAAATCTTTTCTGATAGCTGGCTGATTTTTTCTCCATGGAATGGCAATTTCCAATACCCACACGACTAACGACAATACCGTCAGCCCCCAGAAATAATTCTGGTACCATGGTTTATAATCATAATTGATAGTTACCTCGCTTACAATCCACCCCCAATAATTGCTGATGGCGTTTATGATTATTTCAAAAAACTCACTCATAATTCTTCTTGTAAGTTAACGCCCTTTCTAAGAATGGAGGCGCCCATGGCCAATAGCCAAACAATCTTTACATAAAAAACGGGCTTGTATACTTCAAAGTTTACAGGAATAAGCATCACAATTCCCATGGCGGTTAAACCCAAAAGAATAGTGAAAATTGAAAGCCAACTATCGACTACTTTCCATTTTAGCAGTCCAGCGCCCATTAATACAAGACCCGCACCTGCAAACACCTTGGCAAATCGGGCTAAACAGGTAATGTAATGGGTTGTAAACAGAACACTATCAAGCCAAACTTGAATTTCTTCAGGAGTTTTTTCCATGGTTTGCCCTATTCCCCAAGCACCATAAGAGTAGTAAAAGGCAGTAGAAAGGGCAGAAACAAATGTTCCGACAATTAGAATTCCAGCACCGGGAGTTATTAGCGAACGATATGGCTTTCTAAAAGTAATGGCAGCTAAACCCATAACTCCGCCTCCCATAATAACCCAACCGAAAATGTACATCCTGTATAGCCATATCCAAAGCCAGAAATTTTTGTTAATCTCGGGAAAATCTTCCGCTACTAAGTATTCTCCAATATGATGTGGTAAAAGAACCCAACCGATGAGCAAAAAGAGAGCTCCGATTATAAGCGCAAGTCCAGTAAATTTAGTTTCAAAATCTTTTTTCATAGTGATGAAGGGTTTAGAATAGTTAACGAAACTAGTGGTGGTCTCTTCTATCTATTGTGACAAGAGTTACCGTAGCACTATTGAGCATGTAGATGACTCCACTCAATCCAAGACCCATCGTAATTTTTGATGTTACGATAACCTAGAAGTTCTGTGAGAACAAAAAGTGTGTGTGCCGATCGGACACCCGAATGACAATAGGTAATAACTGGTTTTTTTCCATCAATTTCGGTTGCAGCATAAAGCTGTTTCAACTCGTCAGCGTTAAGAAATTTTTGGGTTCCACTGTAATCAACCGCTGAACTCCAATCGAGATTCAAGGCATCTTCAATATGTCCAGGATATGCCGCACCTTTTTTATGAAATTCCCCAGAGTATTCTTCAATTCCTCTAGTGTCGAGCAGCAGAGATTGTTCGTCTGGTTGCGCTTCAATTGCTCCAAACATGGCTAGAATACTGAAATCTGGTTGATCAGAAAACTGATAATCAGTCGGATTTATTAATGATTTGTTAGTCGTTAATTCTCCATCCGAAGCCTTCCACTCGGTAAGTCCGCCATTAAGTAGTTTGATATTTTGATGACCGTAGAACTTCAAAACCCACCATAACCGAGCAGCATCACATTCTGCTTTTTGATCGTAAATAACAACCGTGTCCGTAGCGCTAATTCCCAACTGACCCAACAGCGTTTCCATTTGAATTTGGGTAGGCATCATGCCACCATAGGCAAATGATGTATCTGTAATCTGAGTACGCCAAATGTTTACCGCTCCTTTAATATGGCCTTGGTTGTATTCTTCTGGTTTCCTAAGGTCGATGAACTTATAAGCGTCACTTTGACTCATGACTTCATCTACTTCTGCGAGGCACTTTCTAGAGGCGTAATCAGCATTATTAGATTCAGTGAGGTCTGTAGAACTACAGCCAGATGTTGCCAAAAAAACCAAAAGAGGAAGAGTGTTAATCTTCCAATTCATACCAATCAATGTTGGTTAATGGTTGGCGTCTACCAGCTTTTTCTGGAGCATAATATTTTGCGAGATAGTCGAGAATAAGGGGTTCATTCTCTCCGAGATTCCAGAGGTTTTGAGTTTCCTGCATCCAGCGAATCATCGATTTCCATCCATCTCGCGTAGCATGGTTTTGAGTAACCATTTTTGGAGAATGGCAACTTGTACAATTCGCAATAACGAGATTTAGGTTTTCGCCTTCTTTGAAGCCCGTTGCTAGGTGAATTCCGTTTTCAAATTCTGGCAACGGTTCTTGTGTAGTAGCTAACCCTGTGGACTGAGGGTTTTTTCCTAAGTCAGGATGAATCATTACATAAACAATAGCCATTACCAAAGCAGTAAGCAACAGCGTTCCGTTTGTAATAACCTTCAGATTCTTCTGAATCTTAGCCAGTAATTTTTCTTGTTCTGGGCTCAGCATCTTACTTCACCTTGACTGCAATACGATGGCAAGCATTATTCAAATATCCTTTCGGATTCCAGTTTGGTAATACCATTGGCTGTGCATTACCACTGCTATCCGTGGCTCGCGCCCAAACTTCGTAGTAACCATCTTCGGGAAAGGAAACAGCAGCATTGAAGTGTTGCCACGCCAATCGGTTAGCAGCCTTCTCGATGTTGCATTCTTCCCATGTACTTCCGAAATCAATGGAGAACTCCATTTTCACTACCTCTAACTCACCTGCCCAAGCATGTCCTCGAATATTCAGCGACTTGCCTTGGCTTATCATAGCCCCAGTTTTCGGGTATGTTATTAGCGATTTCACCGGCATCGATTCAATGATGCACATTTCCTCAGGCTCTACCTTTTCTCCTGGCGCAACAGGCTTGCATGGAACACGATAACTAGGTGCTTCCATCTTGGGGCCATCGTGAACGATATTCCTCACAGCAATTCTCTTAAGCCACTTACCAGAAACAGAAGCAGGCCAACCACCAGCAACTAACCGCAATGGGTAGCCGTGTGCTAACGGAATGTCTTGGCCATTCATCTTAAACGCCAATAGGGTTTCTTCTTGCATGGCCTTACTGATTGGACACCCACGGGAAATTACAACCTTATTAGGATTTCCAGTAAGGTGAACATCCGCCCCGTAATAACCGATGTAAACCGCATCGCTTTTGATTCCTACATCCTTCAATACGTCCACCAGCCGAATGCCTGTCCATTTTGCACATGAAACAGCACCATGTTCCCACTGATTTCCTTTTGCGGGCGGATTGAATTCCTTTCTACCGTTACCACCACATTCTAAGGTAAGCTGATATGTATGGTGAGAGAATTTTGTCTTCAGGTCCTGAAGGGTATAGGTTTTTGGTGACGACACCGACTCTCCATCAATGGTCAACGTCCATTTGTTAGCATCAACATCTTCTGGTATTAACCCATTATTCCGAATGAACATTTTCTCGTTTGGTGTCACCTTATCGTCCAACAAATGGGGCAAGGTTTCGATATTCCAAGGACGATCGTTGAGAACCACCATATCCTTGTGTTTACCAAACATTTCGAATGGGTCACCGTCTTGAAGAATGATAGGAACATAACCTTTCGGTAAATTTTTCCCGAATACAATTGTAGAACCAATAAGCGCTCCGAGTGTCGCTACAGATGTTCTTTTAATGAAGTTTCTTCTGCTTTTCATAGGCCAAATAAACCCTCAAGGTATGGTAATGCAGGAAAGCTTTATGTGACAATAAGCACCGAAGAAATGTCCTATTAGCGTTGATAGATGATTGCAAGCCATGTTACGGGTTTGATATTTATCCAGTTGTATTTCGTGTTCACTTCTGGGTTAGGCTGAATAGGTAAACTAAATTGCATGTTGCTGATTTAATGTAGTCATCTCGAATTGGATACTTGGATAAGGGAATTATTGAAAGTTCAGCAAGCAGGTAGGGTTAGGGCAAAAGCATTTAAACGTCTCAATTCTTTCCCGCATCAATCCCCAAAGTCTGTAGACTGGGTTTTCAACTCGAATTTATACTTTGCAAGTCTAAAGTAACTTGTTTCAGCATCTATACTCCAGCAAACAGACCCTGAAATAAATTCAGTGTGAGGCCATTAAAAACGGTGTGAACAGATAAACTGAACACAACTAAGTTTTAAATGCTTTCGCCCTAGCAGGTAAGGTAAGTTCGTTGTTCTGTTTAACTACATTTGTCACTCCAACCAACTATGTTGTTTCAAACACGTCCGTTTTTACTCGTATCGCTGATTTTGGTCACGACTTTTTTTGCATCATGTAGCAAAAAAATGATGAGTGTTTTGGTGGAGGATGTAGGCGGAAATGTTGAACTCATATATGCAGGTTCGGAATCCCCCAATAATCTGGTAAAGGAAATTCGCTTTTACCCTAACGGAGACACACTTTCGGTTACGCCCATGAAAAAGGGTGCCGTAAACGGTACGGTCGCCTTTTACTATCCTAAAAATAAACCAAAGGAGAAGACAACCTTTGAAAATGGCAAGCAACAAGGGCTTTTTCGCAGGTTTGACAAAGAAGGTGTTTTGGTGCTTGAGGGAAACCTAGAAAACGGTCAGAAAAGTGGTGCTTGGATTACATGGTATGACGAGGTTCAAAAGCAGGAAGTACGAAATTATTCTAACGACCAACCAGACGGAAAATGGTCTTACTGGTACATGGATGGAGAGTTGAAAAGGGAAGAGGTTTATAAAAATGGCAAGCTCCTTGAAGAGAAAGATTTCAACTAATATTCATCCTATGAAACGATTATCTTTTTTGTTGTTATTCATCCCTCTAATTTCAGTTGGTCAAGGAGAAATTGTAAGGGAATTTTATGAGTCGAAGCGCATTAAATCTCAGGTAAAAGAGGTAGATGGTTTACGCGATGGCATTTTTACCGAATGGTACGAAAACGGGGCTAAAAAAGCCGAAGGAACGTACAAAGATGGTAAGAAGGAGGGTAAGTGGCAAGAGTGGTACGAAAATGGCAAGATTTGGTCACTATCTCATTTTGTGAACGACATTGCTAACGGTAGGTATGTAGATTACGACATGAATGGAGGTCAGGTTGAAGAAGGGAACATGGTTAATGGGATTCCTAACGGACCATATTATACGTGGTACAATGATGGTAAGGCTAGGAGTGAGGGAGTTCTCAAAAATGGAATGAAAGTAGGGATGTGGACTACCTATTACGAAGACGGGGGAAAGAAAGACAAAGGAGAATATAAAATGAACAAGCGTGTTGGCCAATGGGAAGAATGGCATGAGAACCGCAAGCTAAAGTCTAGAGGTGTTTACTTTGCTGGAATACCCCACGGCCATTGGATCTATTTGTTCGACACCGGTCGTAAGTCAAAAGAAGGTGAGTATTTTGAAGGTAATTTGAAAGGTGTATGGAGTGAGTGGCACGACAACGGAAACCTTAAAAGCAAAGGCAACTATAAAGGAGAGCAAAAGGTTGGTCCTTGGAAGTATTGGAGCTCAGACGGAGGGCTTTTGAAGGAAGAATCTTTCCCTATTCCAAACGAATAGTTCGTTACTTTCTATTCTTGCCTAATCGGTAGTATTTTTTCCTTTTCTTTAAACCCTGTCATTAAACAAGCAAGGTCCTATCGTGAAAAGATTTTTACTACTCCTTTTATCCATCTTTCTTTTTGGAATACAGAATAGTTTGGCAACTCATATAGTTGGTGGCGAATTGGTTTATCAACACCTAGGTGGAAGTCAATACGCGGTTACTTTAGTAATTTATCGAGATTGCCTTAGTGGGCAAGCTGCTTTTGATGACCCAGCTGCTATCGGTATTTTCAATGCAAGTGGCACGCTTGTGCAGAACCTTAGCTTTTCGCTCGATTCGATAATCACACTCCAGTCAACAATCAATTCAAGTTGCGTAACGGCTCCAAATGATGTGTGCACTGAGGCAGGTTACTATACTGATATTGTAACGCTTCCTCCGATACCAGGAGGCTACACTTTGGCTTATCAGCGATGTTGTCGGAATGCCATTATTCAAAATATACAGAACCCAGGTGATGTTGGCGCAACGTACGTAGCAACTATACCGGGTAGCGAATCACAACCAGATAATAGTAGCCCATATTGGAATAATCTTCCACCACTTTATGTGTGCGTAAACCTGCCCTTCGAGTTTAATCATTCTGCTTTTGATGCTGATGGCGATTCGCTAGTCTATTCCCTTTGTGTTCCGTACGAAGGCGCAAGCACAACAGCTCCTCAACCGTCACCACCTAGTACGCCTCCTTACAATCCCATTCAGTGGCAAGCACCTTATGGTATTAATGATATGCTTGGCGGAAACACACCGCTCACAATAAACTCGGTTACAGGTCAGATTAGTGCAACACCAGATGCCCAAGGAACATATGTTATCGGTCTTTGCGTGAGCGAGTATAGAAATGGCGTTCTTTTAGGAGAAACGCGAAGAGGAATTCAGGTAAGCGTGGTTAACTGTCAGGCACCAGTTGCTTTGCCCGATGATGTAAATGAAATAAGCCCTAATTCTTTCATAAACTGCACGGAGTTTGTCGAGTTTAACGCGTTCAATTCCACGGGTTTCGATGTCTGGTGGGATTTTGGTGATCTCACAACCACTTCAGATCAATCAACATTACAAGCTCCAAATTGGACGTATCCAGGCCCAGGAACGTACGACCTTACATTGGTGGTTTATAATCCTATAAATCCAAATGATCCATTGTGCACCGATACGGTTATTCAACAAATAACAGTTAGAGATACCGTTAATCCAGATGCAGGTATAGATGTTGCAACCTGTCCAGGTATTTCCGTTCAAATAGGAACGGCAGCAGTTTCGGGTTGGTCTTATCAATGGACACCTACTACAGGATTGAGTAATCCGAATGTGGCACAACCAACAGCGAATATTACCCAGCAAATAATATATACAGTTACTGCTACAGATGCCGTTGGATGTTCGGGAACTGATGAAGTAACGGTCGGGCTGCTAGCAAATCCGGGAGCAAGTGCAGGTTTGGATGTCCAAATTTGTCCTGGAGATTCGGTTCAACTTGGTGCAGCAGGAGGTGTGTCTTATTCGTGGTTAACGAATCAGTTTATAGATAATGTGAATGTTTCAAACCCGAATGTTTTTCCACCAAGTACAACTGACTACATTGTGGAGGTTACCAATAGCGATGGATGCGTAGGTGTTGATACGGTGAATGTGGAGGTGCTTGAACCGTTATTAGTTGTTTCGAATGACACAACGATATGTTTTGGCGATACGATTCAGTTAACAGCAACAGGAGCAACTACGTACGAATGGACCCCAAATGTGAACATCGGTGATGTAAATATTAGCAACCCAGAGGTTTGGCCAAGCGTAACTACTACGTATTATGTTGATATTGAAGATGTCAACGGCTGCACAGCTTCAGATTCCATATTAATAACGGTTCAGTCCTTGCCTGTGGCTGGTGCAGGATTAGACCAAGCGATATGCGTTGGAGATACAGTTCAATTATCAGCTACAGGTGGAACAAACTATAGCTGGCTGCCAGCAACAGGATTGAGCAACCAGAACATCTTCAATCCACTATCGAATCCGACCGCAACCACAGATTACGAAGTGACCGTTTCGGACAATATCGGCTGTTCAAGCACGGACACAGTTACCGTAACGGTGAATCCCTTGCCGACTGTAAATGCAGGGGCAGACGAGACCCTCTGCCTCGGGCAGACAGTTCAATTGACCGCTACAGGCGCAGACACGTATTTGTGGATACCGGCAATAGGACTGAGCGACCCGAACATTTTCAATCCGATAGCAGAACCGATAGTTCCGACAGAATATGTAGTGGAAGGAACAGATGCTAATGGATGTATAAATACAGATACAGTTCTGGTAGATGTATTCGTGGTAGATGCCATTGGCGATACGATTATTTGTATCGGAGATCAGGCGCAGATTGGAGCAATAGGCGGAGCAAGCTGGAGTTGGACACCAACCACGGGACTCAGCGACCCGAATGCCCAGTTCCCAACAGCAAATCCAACCTCTACAACTGTTTACACAGTTGTAGCTGATGACGGTACAGGCTGTCTGGCAAGTGATACGGTCATGGTCACCATCCAACCATTACCAACCGCCTTTGCAGGATTTGACCAAGGAGTTTGCGCAGGAGATAACGCCCAGCTAAATGCCACGGGCGGAGTTGTTTATGAGTGGACACCAACCACAGGACTAAGCGACCCGAACATCCAAAACCCAGTTGTCACTTTCTCAACCGATACGGCAACGTATGTTGTCACTGTCACCGACATCATTGGTTGTGTGAACACCGATTCGGTCACCGTTTGGCAGGAGCCATTGCCAGATGCACAGGCAGGTCCCGACACGACCATCTGCGTAGGACAGGGAGTTCAACTGACCTCATCAGGTGGGCAGACCTACACATGGACACCCACCGCAGGGCTGAACAACCCGAACAGCCAGAACCCAACAGCCACACCGCTCGCCACAACCACTTACACCGTAACGGTAGGCCAGCCCACAGGTAATCTTGTTTTTAATGGCGATTTCACGCAGGGGAATGTCGGATTCAGCAGCGATTATACGTATGCCACACAACTCAATCCATCAGGGCTTTACAGCATCGTCACAGATGCGAATACAGTTCACAACGCTTTTCAAGGAATAGGTCACACAGGCAATGCTCCTCAAGACAGCTTTATGGTTGTAAACGGAGCAGGCACTCCCAACCTGAATGTGTGGTGTCAAACCGTGTCAGTTAGCCCAAACACCGATTACTTCTTTGGAGCATGGGTAAGCACCGTAGTTGCCAACAACCCAGCTATTCTTCAGTTCTCCATTAACGGACAAGTACTCGGTTCACCGTTCACCGCACCATTCAATATCAACAACTGGTCGCAGTTCTACGAAACCTGGAACGCAGGATCATCTACATCAGCAACCATCTGCGTGGTCAATCAAAACACTACCACAGGCGGAAATGATTTTGCGTTGGATGACATCACCTTTAGCACATACTGCACCAACACAGCAGAAGTAACGGTTACAGTAAACCCGATTCCGGTAGCAGATGCAGGACCAGATCAAGCAATTTGTATCGGAGAAACCACCCAAATGGCAGGTTCCGGAGGAACTACTTATCAATGGGTTCCACCAATTGCATTGGCAGATCCAACAGACCCCAATACGGATGCAACCCCAACTATCACACAGACCTACACACTCATTGTAGAAGACAACATTGGTTGTACAAATACAGATGAAATGACCTTAACGGTAAACCCATTACCACAGGCCAATGCAGGTCCGAATTACGAGATATGCATTGGAGAAAGTGTAGTGCTGCAAGGCTCAGGCGGCACAGTTTATCAATGGGACCCGGCCATCTATCTGGATGATGCGAATGCACAGCTTCCCGTATCAACTGCCGAGGCGACCACGACCTACACCCTCACGGTAACGGACAATAACTCGTGCGTGAAAACGGATGAGACAACCGTCACGGTCAATCCGCTTCCGATCGTTGATGCGGGACAGGACAGCATGATCTGCGCCAACTCCATTATTGTCCTTCAGGCAACGGGCGCAGACACCTATATATGGAGTCCGCTGGTTGGATTGAGTGATCCACAGAGCGCCAATCCAGAAGCATCGCCTCTCAACGAAACGACCTATTTTGTTACAGGAACGGATGTGAACGGATGTGTGAATTCGGATTCGGTACAGATTACAATCTTCTCTATTACGGCAGGGCCAGACAGTATCGTCTGTTTAAATGATAGCGTTTTGGCGTATGTGAGCGATGGCGCGACCTTCAGTTGGACACCGATTGAGGGAGTAAGCGACCCGACCTCAGCTACACCTTACTTGAATCCGGAGGAGAATACAGATTACACCGTTACGGCCACAAGCCAGTTTGGCTGCGAGGCCTCTGCTGATGTAAGTATTGGAATTCTCAGCTTGCCCGTTTCAGCATTTACTGCTGAATTTGAACCGAGCTGCGATGGTATTTACGCTGATTTCCAGAATAATTCCGAGAATGCAGAAACATACTTTTGGAATTTCGGTGATGGCGGAACATCAGATGAATTTGAGCCAGTTCACACCTACGAGCCAGGATTAGGACACATCGTAACGCTTTATACTTACAATAACGATAGTTTATGTGCGGATTCCATTTCGATTGATTTTAGTAACCAATGGTTTGGAAACGATACCATCGACATAAAATATTCCACGGTATTCACTCCAAATTTTGATGGCATTAATGATTGCTTTAAGCCAGGTTTTGATGGTCGATTCAGCGAATGTTACAACCTCAAAGTTTTCAATCGTTGGGGAGCACTTATTTTTGAATCGACAGGTGGCCAAAATCACTGTTGGGACGGTTTTACCAAAGGCGGAAAGCGTTGCAGTGAGGGAACGTATTTCTACATCGTATCTCTGAAGGATTATGAAAATCACGGCTACGTTACCGTGGTTTATTAAATCGATAAGACCTACTAGGTTTTCAAAACCTCGGAGATTTAGTTGATCCGAAACCTCGGAGGTCTGCTTCAAATCCCCCAGAGAAAGCTAATTTTGGTGGTATGCAGTCCGATAGGTTCTACCATTTCTACAATCGCGCAAATAATCGCGAAGACCTTTTTTTGGATGAAGGGAACCATCCGTATTTCTTAGCAAGACCTCCGAGGTTTCTAACTGGCCCAGACCTACTAGGTTTTCAAAACCTAGTAGGTCTTTGCTACCTCGCAGGTCTAATCCCCATCTTCTAAAAATGATTCCTGCGCAAGTTCTATTCTTCGGTTTTTATCGTCTAAACAGTCTCTAAAACTTTGAAGATCTCCGAACAGTTCATGTACTTCCTTCCGCATTACTAAGGTGCTTCCTGTGCCTAATAGAGCATGAAACGATGAATATTCGTACAACTCCGGTTCGGAAACAGCATGGTGACCTGAGTTGGTATTGACGTATAGAATGAGCTGGCACAGATACTTGTTATTGGTGATCTCCTTGTGTTTGGGATGCTTTTGAAAAAGACTGCCGCGCCTTTCATATTTCAGGTTATAGGCTTTAGCATAAGCATTGAACAGGTTGGAGAAGGCCTGCGAAACTCCTCTCTTCCCGTTCCTTATTTGAACGGGTAATTCTGATTCTTCCTTGGTTTTGATGACCAGATGAAAGTGGTTGGGCAACAGGCAGTAGCTGTACACATCTGCAACCGGCACGATATGTTTTTTAAGCAACTGAAGGAAATAACGATAGTTGTCCTTTTCCTTGAACAGGTTTTCGCGGTTGTTGGCTCTGTTGTAGTAATGGTAGAAGGTGCCAGTTTCCATGTGTTGTTTTTTTCTTCGTTAGACAAACCTACTAGGTTTTTTGATGGCTCAGACCTACTAGGTTTTCAAAACCTCGGAGGTCTGATACTCGTCAGCTATCAATAAGTTCTACTAAATTCGTGGTAGTCTTAAACCTCAAAGAACATGCAGACAAAGAGCGTTAGAAATTCATTACTACTTCTCTTTTTCTGGACTTTAATGTTTTCTGCTTTGGCCGAAAACACACCTCGTTTTACAGAAAACAAAGGACAACTTCCTACACAAGTTGAGTTCAAACTTCGTGTTGCCAATTCAGATATTTACTTCGAGAATAATCGGTTGGTATTTAACGTTTACAACCCCGATTTGTTGGACAGGCACAACCATGAGGTCGCCCATGAACAACGCTCGGAGTATTCAGGTCACGCCTACCATGTAAATTTTTTAGGAGCCAGTGAAGATGGCTTAGTCCACCAGGCAGGCAACCAATATGCTGATTACTCAAACTTCATCACGGGCGAGTTTTCGGTTGGTAATGTCAACTCATTCGAGCGACTAATCTATCAGAACATCTATCCTGGAATTGATATTGAATATTTCGGAAAGGAAGGAAATCTGAAGTATGACGTGAAGATTGCTGCTGGCGCAGATGCTGGTGCATTGCAAATGCAGTATGAAGGAGCAAGCTCTATTTCCCTAAAAAAAGGCAAACTGATAGTGTCTAACGTTTTCAATTCGGTTGAGGAAAGCATTCCGTTGGCGTATCAGGTTATAGATGGAATTCAACAAAAAGTGGAGTGCCGCTATGTGCTGAATGGAACAATCGTGTCGTTCGAATTTCCAAACGGTTATGATGAATCCATAGAATTGGTTATAGATCCAACGCTTGTCTTTTCTAGTTATACGGGCTCTACCGCCAACAACTTCGGATTTACCGCAACCTATGATGCTGCCGGAACACTGTATGGTGGCGGAATTGCTTTTGGTCTCGGCTATCCGACAGTGGTCGGTTCGTATTCTACCGCGTTCAATGGCGGTGCCATCGATATTGCCATCTCCAAATTTTCAGCAGATGGAACAAGTCTTATCTATTCAACCTATCTGGGCGGGAATAGTGCAGACGCGCCACATAGTATGATTGTCAATAGCCTAGGGCAGTTGGTGGTTCTGGGAAGTACCAGCTCAACCGATTATCCTACTAGTGCGGGTGCCTACGATGGCACTTTCAATGGTGGCACGGCCGTAAATTACGTGAGTAATGGAGCCAATTTTCAGAACGGTTCGGATATAGTGGTTTCTATTTTGAGTGCAGATGGATCAACGCTGATCGGTTCAACCTATCTGGGAGGTTCGCTGAATGACGGACTCAACGAAAACACCGCCTTGAGCTATAATTACGGAGATATTTTTAGAGGAGAAGTGGTGGTGGATGCTGCGGACAATATTTACATCACATCAAGCACGGTTTCAGCAAATTTTCCTGTTACATCTGGCAGTATGAACCAGACTTTGGGAGGAACGCAGGATGCCATCTGCGCCAAGTTCAATAGCAATGTTTCCACCTTAATTTGGAGCACCTATTTGGGAGGAAACGGTGCGGATGCGGGCTACTCGCTCAAACTGAATGCAGCTGGCGATATTTACTCCACGGGAGGAACGGACGGACAGGGGTTTCCGATTGTCGGCAGCACGCTTCACACATCCTTTCAGGGAGGATCGGCAGATGGATACATTGCCCATATTTCAAATGATGGCAGCACGCTAATTGGTAGTTCTTACATCGGAACTTCATCTTACGACCAGACTTATTTTGTTGAGGTTGATGGTAATGATGATGTGTATTTGTACGGTCAGTCTGAGGGAAATTATCAGGTAAGCGGAGGCGTATATTCCAATCCGAACGGAAAACAGTTTATTCAGAAACTATCTCCTGATCTTACCACGTCCATTTATTCAACCGTGTTCGGTAGCGGAAGTGCTGCGGTAAATCTCTCTCCTGCAGCTTTTCTGGTAGATGTCTGCCAACGGGTTTTCATTTCAGGGTGGGGCGGGGGAACCAACAATTTTTGGAACGCTGCAACAGGAAATACCAACGGAATGGCCACTACGCCCAATGGCTATCAATTGACAACCGATGGCAGCGATTTCTATTTCATGGTGCTCGAAGCAGACGCTACATCGCTACTTTATGGTTCCTATTTTGGAGCAGACGGATTGAATGAACACGTGGATGGCGGCACCAGCAGATTCAACAGCGAAGCCGTTATCCATCAGGCCGTTTGTGCTGGTTGCGGAGGAAGTAACGCATTTCCTACAACCCCCGGAGTTGTATCCAATATTAACGGTAACAGTTGCAATTTAGCCGTGGTGAAACTGGATTTTGAGATTCCGGAGGTCGTGGTTCAGATAAGCAATACGAGCGCCATTGAAGGCTGCGTACCGTTTGAGGTTGATTTTACGGCAGGGCAGATTATCGCCTCTGACTTCATCTGGTATTTTGATGATGGAGACAGTTCGTTGCTGCTCAATCCGTCTCATACTTATACCCAGCCCGGAACATTTGAAGTGATGCTGGTAGGAACAAACTCTTTTTGTACTGGCGATGAATTTACCGACACCGCCTTCGTTACAATTACAGCGTTTTTATCAACCGATACTGCGGATGCCGGCACCGACCAACTTATTTGTGATGGAGAATCAGCCCAATTGGCTGCCACAGGAGGTCAGGATTATTCGTGGACACCAACCAGCTCGCTTTCAAACTCGAACATTTTTAATCCCATTGCTACTCCGTCTGTTACCACCGAATACATTGTGCAAGCAATAAATGCAGATGGCTGCGCAGCATTTGATACCGTTGTTGTCAATGTTGCTGCTACGCAGTTTTCCGTTTCCAATGATCTCACTTTCTGCCTTGGCGACACAGCACAGATTTCCGCCTCTGGAGGAACGGTTTATTCGTGGCTTCCAAATATTGAGATAAGCGATGTTTCGATTGCATCCCCTCAGGTTTACCCTTCCGTTACAAGGTTTTATTACGTTGATATTGAAGATGCGAATGGTTGCTCCACCTTAGATTCGATATTGGTAACAATTCAGCCATTGCCAGTTGCAGATGCTGGTCAAGATCAGACGATTTGCTTGGGAGAAGAAGCGCAATTGTCAGCCTCAGGCGGAACTAATTACAGTTGGATTCCAGCAACAGGTTTAAACAACCCGAACATTTTTAATCCGCTGGCGAATCCGACCGCAACCACAGATTACGAAGTAACCGTTTCAGACAATCTAGGTTGCTCCACTGTAAACACAGTAACGGTAACGGTAAATCCATTGCCAATCGTAAATGCAGGAGCAGATCAAACCCTTTGTCTGGGACAAATTGTTCAGTTAAATGCCACAGGCGCACTTACCTATCAGTGGTCTCCTTCTACTTGGCTTTCTAACCCAAATGTTTTTAACCCTACTTCGTCTCCCTTGCTGCCTACCGTTTATTCTGTACAAGGAATGGATGCGAATGGTTGCTCAAATATTGACGATGTATTGGTTGATGTATTTACTGTTGAGGCAACTGCATCAGTTTCAATATGTAGAGAAGATAGTACCCAATTGGGGGTAGTTGGAGGTATAAGCTGGACATGGGTTTCAAATGCAGGATTATCAGACCCGAATTCACAGAATCCGTTAGCAAGCCCCTTCAACACTACTGTATATACAGTTATTGCCGATAATGGAGCCGGCTGTCTTGCCACCGATTCTGTTACTGTTTCGGTCAATCCCTTACCGATTGCCAATGCAGGGCCAGACCACGAGATATGCATCGGAGAAAGCGTTGTACTTCAAGGTGCGGGTGGAACAACATACCAGTGGAATCCAACCATCTATTTGGATAATGCAGCCGCACAGCTTCCAGTATCAACGGCAGAGGCGACTACCACGTATACGCTTACTGTAACGGACAATAACTCGTGTGTGAACACAAATGAAGTAACAGTCACGGTCAATCCACTTCCAATAGTAGATGCAGGACAGGACAGCATGATCTGCGCCAACTCCATTGTCGTACTACAAGCAACAGGCGCAGGCAGCTTTCTCTGGACTCCGCTGGTTGGATTGAGTGATCCGCAGAGTGCAAACCCCGAAGCATCACCGCTTCAAGCAACGACTTACTTCGTTACAGGAACAGATGTGAATGGGTGTGTGAATACGGATTCAGTACACATTACAATTTTCGGAGTTGCTGCCAATTCTGGAGACTATATAATTTGCTTGGGCGATAGCGTGCAAGCGAATGTAATTGGAGGTGCAACCTATGGTTGGTCGCCAACCGATTTTGTTAGTGATTCAATAGCGAATAATCCTATTTTGAGCCCCAACATAAGCACGATTTATACTATTTCGGTAGCAAGCGCATTTGATTGTTTGGCCGAAACGGAAGTAACTGTTCAGGTTCTGACCTCGCCCATTGCTGGATTTGAAGCTTCGTTTGATGCCAGTTGCGATGGAATCTTCGCTAGTTTCAATAATCTTTCTGCAAACGCTCAGGCATACTTCTGGAGCTTTGGTGACGGTACGACTTCTTCTGATGTTGATCCAACCCACACCTATGAGGTCGGCCCAGGAAATATCATTACCCTGGTGGCCTATAATAATGACAGCCTTTGTGTCGATTCACTGACCTTAGATTATTCGGGACAATGGTTCGGAAACGACAGCATCGAGATTGAGTACCCCAATATTTTTACTCCAAATCATGATGGCATCAACGATTGCTTTAAACCTGAGTTTGACGGTCGGTTCAGTGATTGTTATGAACTGAAGGTTTTCAATCGCTGGGGCGAATTACTGTTTGAATCCGTGGCAGGGCAGAACCATTGTTGGGACGGGCGCACCAAGGGCGGCAATATGGTGCCCGAAGGCACATACTATTACATATCAGTTGTTCGCGGCATGGATCATGCGGGATATGTGACAGTCGTTTATCAATGAGACAAATTCCCGTTTTTCTTTTTCTTCTTCACTCATGTTTTGTTTTAGCCCAAAATGCTGATACAGCCAAATTCGTACTTGGAAAGATTGACTATTCACAACGTTCTGAGTTTGTGAAAATTCCTGAGGCTTATGCTAACAAATCAGGAATGTACCTCCGGAAAGAAGCGTTAAACGCATTCATATTAATGTGGCAATGCGCAAAGTCTGAAGGTGTAAGTCTTACCATTATATCGGCCTGCCGAAACTTCAACCACCAAAAAAGCATTTGGGAAGCCAAGTGGAACGGTTCGCGGAAAGTAGGAGGGAAGGATCTGAGTCAGTCAATTCCTAACGCTGCAGAGCGAGCCAAGGAGATTCTGAAATACAGTTCTATGCCCGGCACATCACGCCATCACTGGGGAACAGATATCGACATTAATTCTCTCAGCCCAACCTATTTTGATTCAGGAAAAGGAAAGAAAGAATACGAATGGCTGCGCGATAATGCGTTTGAATTCGGTTTCTGCCAGGTTTATTCTGAGAAGGGAGATGAACGGAAATATGGCTACGAGGAAGAGAAATGGCATTGGAGCTATATTCCAATTGCTTCCAAATTCACACGGTATTTCAAGCAGAATATGAGCGGAAAGGATATCAACGGTTTTGATGGTTCGGATGCACTTCCGTTCAGCGAGTTTTTGAAATATGTTGATGGGATTGCGGATGAGTGTAGATGATTTTTTTATATTACGCGGCCTTAATACATTAATAGGAAAAAAAGAAATGGCAAATTCAATATTCTCTACATATAGTACAGCTGAAAATAGAGTGACATCTACAATATTAGCTGTATTTGAAAAGCTTAATTCATCCACGGTAACAAGAATTTTGCAGGTTTTGATGGAGGATTCAACGGTCGAATTAATAGAATACGAGAATCAAGTTAAATCCTATGATTCAGTTCCTGATGGTAGAATTAAAGGGCTGTTTGACTACATCATCGAAACAAAAGTTGTGGCCAATGGAATCAATACGGAACAAATTGAAAACCATTGCAAATTTTTGAAATATGACTTTTCTAGATTATTAGTTATCACACCTGACTACGAGATTCCTAAATCTCTAAAGGAATTAGATTCAAAATTTACAGACAAAATAATTTGGGGGAATTTTGACAAGATTATTGAGGGAATCGATTCAGTTATTCAAGAATCGATCTTGTTGTTGGACAGAGAAAAATTTTTACTCTCTGAACTAAAAGAATTTATAATAAATCAGAGACTGACAGCTGAAGATTATTCTCGTAAAGTCTTAATAATTCCAGCAGGATCGGCATGGAGCTTTTATGAGAAGTATTCAGTTTATAAATGTCAGGCCAATAGGACATTTAAACAATCAAGTTATTTAGGGTTTTATGCTGATAAACAGATTAAAAAAGTTTTTCCAAAAATTCTTGGATATATTGACTGTCTCAATATTCAAAAAGACGATTTGAGTAAAGTCGAAATTACTATCGTAAATGATGCAAATCAACAGGAGGTTCGAGATAGAATGGTTGAAATAAAAAATGGATTAAAAGGTGACGAGTGGAATGAAAATTTGAAATATATAGTGTTGACAAGGAAAGGTGATGGTAAAACGTTTTTAAATGATTATCCGATAGATAACGATAAAACTTCTTATTCTGATAAAGGAACGGCTTTCGTTCAGAAACAAACGTATCAGAACCTTGATGATTTAAAAGGTAAAAGATATACAAGCGAGTTGCAAAGTACTTCTGTTAGCGATGTGTAAAACAACAGTAAATTCCAAAAGGGTATCCAATTAAGTTTTTTTGAAATTGTCCTGCAATCAGTTATTGTTCTTGCCTAACTCGCTAATTGCACGTTTGGTGTTGTTTCATGCAAACGCATATCTCGGACAACTTGAATTTTCACCGTTAACAACTGCCTTGATAATTCCTCCGTTCCGGTTGTGCCCCCTAACTGCAAAAGGTAAATTTGCAGTTCAAAATTTAGTTGATGCAAGAGACAATTCTGATTCTCGATTTCGGTTCGCAATACACACAACTCATTGCCCGTAGAGTACGCGAACTAAACGTTTATTGTGAGATTCATCCTTTCAATAAAATTCCAGAGTTTGGAGACGAAATAAAAGGTGTTATCCTTTCAGGTAGTCCTTCATCCGTTCGGCAAGAAGGAGCACCTGTTCCAGACCTTACTAATATAAGAGGTAAACTTCCGCTGCTTGGAGTATGCTATGGGGCGCAGTATTTAGCACAATCTAATGGAGGAAATGTAGAGGCTTCCGACTCGCGAGAATATGGACGTTCTAACCTTTCATTTTCGGATGGAAATAGTGAGTTGATGAAGGGAGTTCCCGAAACCTCTCAGGTTTGGATGTCGCATGGAGATACCATAAAGAAACTTCCGAATGGTGCTAAACTGATTGGAAGCACTAAGGATGTGGAAGTAGCGGCTTTCGCCTTTGAAGACGAGAAAACCTACGGCATTCAATTTCATCCAGAGGTAACACATTCAATTGATGGATTGACATTGGTAAGAAACTTTGTAGTTGGAATTTGTGGCTGCGATCAGTCGCATACTCCCGATTCATTCATCGACAGCACGGTTTCTCAATTGAAATCGCAATTGGGGGACGATAAAGTGGTTCTCGGCCTTTCGGGTGGCGTTGATAGCAGTGTGGCCGCAATGCTGTTAGATAAAGCCGTTGGCAAAAACCTCTATTGCATTTTTGTGGATAACGGATTGCTTCGGAAAAACGAATTCGAAACCGTTCTTCAAACCTACCAAGGTCTTGGATTGAATGTAAAAGGTGTTGATTCGAAAGACAGATTTCTAGATGGACTTGCAGGTGTTTCTGACCCAGAAACGAAACGAAAGATTATAGGAAGAGAGTTTATTGAAGTGTTTGATGTAGAAGCGCATCGTATTCAAGATGTAAAATGGCTTGCGCAGGGAACCATTTATCCAGATGTAATTGAGTCTGTTTCGGTGAATGGCCCATCGGCAACTATTAAATCGCATCATAATGTGGGTGGTTTGCCAGAGCGAATGAACCTGAAAGTGGTTGAGCCATTGAACACGTTATTTAAGGATGAGGTAAGAGAAGTTGGAAAACATCTCGGGTTACCAGAACGACTTTTAGGCCGACATCCATTTCCTGGACCAGGTTTGGCCATTCGTATCCTTGGCGATATTACTCCAGAAAAGATTAGAATTCTTCAGGAGGTTGACCATATTTTCATTTCGTCTCTGTTGAAAGCAGACTTATATGATGATGTTTGGCAGGCTGGCGCCATCTTCCTTCCTGTAAATTCGGTTGGAGTAATGGGAGACGAGAGAACGTATGAAAATGCAGTTTGCCTCCGAGCTGTTTCGTCACGAGACGGAATGACGGCAGACTGGTGTCATCTTCCTTATGAGTTTCTTGGAAAGGTGAGTAACGAAATAATTAACAAGGTCAGAGGCATCAACCGTGTGGTTTATGATATATCTTCAAAACCTCCCGCCACAATAGAATGGGAGTAATGAAGTTGTTCAAAGTCAGATTCGCTGGTTAAAAAATGATTCTTTTTCCGCATAACTTCGTTGTTTCCTCGAACCATAGCTTTGGCTATGCTTCTCAAAAATGCCTCGTTCTGCAGAAAAACATTTCATTTTCACTTTCTCGAATCGACTTGAAACCACTTCAATGCTTGTTTAGCATTTAGTATGCGAGTACTCCTTTTCATATTTCTTTCGTTTGTGCTTCATCTTCAAAATGGTGTGGCGCAAAATTTTACAGTTGAAAAAAGCGACAGCATTGCCAAAATTGAAGATGAATTCTACATCATTCACACAGTAAAGTCCAAACAGACACTATTCTCTATAGCCAAGACTTATCAAGTCAAACTGAGTCGGATAGCATTTGATAACCCAGGAGTTTTGGATGGGTTGAAGCTCAATCAGTCGTTAAGAATTCTTAAAAGTGCGTTAGGCGAAACCAACCCAATTGAAGTAACTCAGGAGACGCTCGAATTGGATGGTCATTATGTGCTCTATACTGTTCCTAAGCAGCAGACACTCTACGCCATTTCCAAGGAGTATAACACAACTGTTACCGCTATTTTGGATGCTAACCCCAAATTGGCAGACGGGCTGAAGGTCGGGTCAACTATTCGAATTCCAACACCAAAAATTTTCGGAGGAGATAAGTTTGTTGGCGATAAGAAAGAGGTTAAAATGGAGATGGTCGGCCTTCCTAATATTATCCGAAAAAGGGAGCTAGATTTTAGTGTCGATTCTACTGCACGAACGGTTTCAAACGTATCGCTCTTGTTGCCGCTTTACCTTCATCTAAACGATACTGTTGAGGCAAGGCGTCTTACAAAAGAGCCGGAGCAACTCTATGAAAAGTCTGAGATAGCACTTCAATTCTATGAAGGATTTCTATTGGCTTTAGATACGCTGAAGCAACTTGGTTATAACGTAAATCTAAAAGTTATAGATACCGAAAACCGTCCTTGGAAGGTGAAAAGTCTAGTTAGTAAAGACGTCTTAAAAACATCAGACCTGATTATCGGACCTTTCTATTCAAAGGTTTTTGCTGAGGTGTCTGACTATGCCTATCAGAACTGTATTCCATTGGTGTCGCCAACTATAAAAGGAAACTCGATTATTCAGAATAACCCGTTCGTTTTTAAGATAATTCCTTCGGATGAGTCTATGGTTTACGCAATGGGACGATACTTGTCACAATCGGATTCAACCAATAACATGATTTTGCATTACGGTAGTGGCGATGAGCAAAATTTGCTTTGGAGATTTCGTCAAGGTTTAGAATCAGACGGGAAACGGCCAGCCAATTTCCCAGCCTATGATATTTATAAATCAGGGAGTGATTCAATCAGGAATGCACTTTCTCTAACGGGGAGGAATAACTTGGTTATTCTGAGCAACAATCAGGTAAAACTTGCAGGACTTATTCGCAAAATTTCAAAATGGACGGAAGATGCTTACATAGTTGGATTTGCGCCCAACTCGTGGAAAGGTTTCAAGAATCTTGAGCTTGATTATTTTGATGAATTGCGTGTTCATATGCCTGCCGCTTTTCATATTGATTATAAGCGACCAGAAGTAGAAGAATTCGTGCAGAAATTTAGGGTGAAGTTTAATACTGAGCCCAGCTCGTTTGCTTTTAGAGGATATGACGTAGCCATGCATTTTATTAGAAATATGGATTCAATTAAATCGGAAGGTCTTGAATTTATGGAGGCAGTTGAAGAAACAGGCTTTCAGTCTGTATTTGGTTGGAAGCGTATGCCGGATGGCGGATTTGAAAATACGCACTGTAATATGGTGGATTATACGGGATTGGAACTCAAATTAGCTACAGATTAAGAGAGTGTTAAGTAGAAAGTTGTAAGTAACAAGTGCGCTTCCATCTAAAGTATTCTTACTACTTATTCCTCTTGCCTTATTACTTACTCCCCCTTTTAAACACTACATGAATAAAGAAGAGATAAGCGCTTGGTTTAGACAGTTGCAATTGCACATTTGTTCTGAATTAGAAGCAGAAGATGGTAAGGCTAAATTTGTAGAAGACGCTTGGGAACGGCCAGGAGGAGGAGGAGGGAAGACCCGCGTTATTCAGCACGGAAACGTGTTTGAAAAAGGTGGAGTCAATTTTTCAGCTGTTCATGGCGAACTTTCAGAGAATATGGTGAAAACGCTGGGAATCAATTCCGATAAGTTCTTTGCAACAGGAATATCAATCGTTATTCATCCAATCAATCCGTTTGTCCCAATTATTCACATGAATGTGCGGTATTTCGAATTGGCTGATGGCACCTACTGGTTTGGAGGTGGCATTGATTTAACGCCTCATTACGTTCAGGAGGGAGACGCTCAGTTTTTTCATTCGCAGTTGAAAAACACCTGCGATAGGTTTGATGCGGCTTACTATCCGAAATTCAAGAAGTGGGCGGATGATTACTTCTACATTCCTCACCGCAAGGAAACCCGTGGCGTTGGCGGCATCTTTTTCGATAGATTGAAAGAAGACGACTCAAAATCAAAGAAAGACATCTGGAATTTCGTTCAGGCTGTAGGCGAAACTTTTGCACCAACCTATCGGCAATTGGTTTCTTCAAACAAAAACAAGGAATATGTTGATTCAAACATACAATGGCGCAATGTGCGTAGAGGCCGCTATGTAGAATTCAACTTGGTGTATGATAAAGGAACCAAGTTTGGCTTAGAAACAGACGGAAGAGTTGAATCTATTCTGATGAGCCTACCTGAGAATGCATCTTGGTTTTACAATCATCAACCAGTAG
>Ga0316208_1000139_pt1 | contig 102886 bp, 93 predicted proteins | sample 3monopyrite_MG_FD_204944 | JGI IMG/M metagenome (GOLD analysis project Ga0316208, IMG submission 204944) | Microbial mat bacterial communities from mineral coupon in-situ incubated in ocean water Damariscotta River, Maine, United States -... | ecosystem: Environmental > Aquatic > Marine >... | reverse complement strand
CATTTACATCACTCACCGTGATGATTGAAGTCTGAGTCGCGGTCGCACCATCATCATCGGTGGTGACTACTGTCACCGTTGCATCGCCATTAAAGTTAGCAGTTGGCGTAAACGTAATCGTATTATCTACATTTACAACGACTGTACCCTGTGCAGGATCCACTGTTGCAACGGTAGAGACGATCGTTCCATCCACATCCGCTGCTGAGTATGTAATATCAACTGAACCATCTTCTGCCACATTGGCAGTCGATTGAACGGTTAGTGTCGGTGCGTCATTAACATCCGATACAGTTATAATCGAAGTCTGCGTTGCCGTTGCTCCATCGTTATCTGTAGTAACAACCGTTACTGTCGCATCGCCATTAAAGTTTTGAGCTGGCGTAAAGGTAATTGTATTGTCAGCATTTACAACCACTGTTCCTTGCGCAGGATCGACGGTGGCTACTGTACTTACAATTATTCCATCAACATCTGCCGCTGAGTAAGTGATGTTAACAACACCATCTTCTGCCACATTGGCTGTGGATTGAACAACCAATGCTGGTGCATCGTTTACATCACTCACTGTGATCACAGAAGTTTGTGTTGCTGTTGCACCATCGTCATCCGTGGTGACTACTGTGATGGTTGCATCACCGTTAAAGTTAGCAGTTGGCGTAAAGGTAATTGTGCCGTTACTGTTAACAACCGCTGTGCCTTGTGCAGGATCAACCGTTGCAACCGTGCTAACAATCGTGCCGTCAACATCGGAAGCAGCGTAGGTAATATTAACGGAACCGTCTTCCGCCACATTGGCAGTAGACTGAACTACTAAAGTTGGTGCATCGTTTACATCCGATACGGTGATGATTGAAGTCTGTGTTGCCGTTGCTCCATCGTTATCTGTAGTAACAACCGTTACTGTGGCATCGCCATTAAAGTTTTGAGCAGGCGTAAACGTAATTGTGCCGTTACTGTTAACTACTGCTGTGCCCTGTGCCGGATCTACCGTCGCTACGGTAGAGACGATTATCCCATCAACGTCCGCTGCTGAGTAAGTGATGTTAACAACACCGTCTTCATCAACTGTTGCAGTTGGGCTTACCGTTAAGGTCGGCGTATTGTTTACATCACCAGTAACTACATCAGGTGTTTGTGTTGTTGTCGTGACAGCCAACAATGCATCATCATTGCCAAATAAATCCTGAGCATCTCCAATATTACCAGTATTAAAATCGGTAAGACGAGTATCTACATCGCCCTCTCTTGCCTCACGCTCGTAGATAGGCATTTCATCTAAGCCTGCGGATTGCCCCTGTTCATTACCTGCAGCAGTTGGGTCTAACTCTGAAAGATCCTTGCCCTCAAGAATAGCCTGTTGAAGGGCTGCGACTTGATCAACTTGAGCATCTGTATAGGCTAAATTTTCTGAATATACGGTTTCGTCTAATAATACTTCAGTATTTTCTGTAACCTGAAGTTTCTGACCACTGTAAAAATCGATGGCGACATTTGCACCCTGTCCAGTGATGAGTAAATCTCTATCACTCACAGTATCACCAATATTAAGAACTCGAATCACACCTTCTGCGGTGCGAACTTGTGCAGAGCCTGTTAAATCAGCGATATATCCAATGTTTTTAGTAGCCATGACGCAACCTTTTATGAGTAGTTATAAGAGATTAGGTCAGATTTAATAAAACCGGTATGGTACTAAGGTACTAGAAAACACAATGTTAGATTTTTCTAATATAAAAAAGCTAATCTGGTAGGCCTTTAGCCTGTTGATGAATGTTTCAATGTAGATAAATCGAACTGATTTAAGTAAATAGCCAAAGCCACACGGTCTTTTAGCTGTAATTTTTTGAATATTTGAGTTAAGTGCGTTTTAACGGTTCGCTCAGCCATACTGCAGCTACTCGCGACCAGTTTATTACTTTTGCCCTCTGCTACTGCCAAAGCGACTTCTTTTTCTCTCTTCGTTAAACCCTCTAAAGGATCTTTCATATCTGTCGACTGGATGGCTGTTCGTGCTAAAGCAAATGTTTCAGCCATTAATGCTGGAGGGAACCAACTTTGGCCATTCGCTAATAGACGTAGTAACTGCTCATAATGTGGCTTCGCCATAAAAGAGTTGAAAAAACCCCTCACCCCCAACTCAGTATATGCCAGTAAATCTTCTACTTTAGGATTGTCCGCAGCTATACCAACACTAATACCCATTTCTCTGGCTGATGTCAGCCAGCCAGCAATTTCATCAGCGAAAGATGCAACGTGCACCAAAACGACATCACCAGTTACAATGCTTGACGTAGACAACTTGGATCGAAGACTAAACTCCGCATCAACAACGCTGTTGATATGCCCTTCAAACATTCGAGATTGAGAATATATAAATAAAGCCATTAGTTTTCTTGCAACGCTTTTTCAAACCCGCGATTAATCGGTTTTAACAAATATTCAAGTATCGTTTTTTTATCTGTAATAATATCTGCCTCACTCGCCATGCCAACCTTTATTGGCATGGGCTGAGCTTCGTGCCCAAGGTATGATTTTTCTGGTCGAACCCGAGTGACGTAATAACTATTTCCATCATCATCCGTAACAGTATCTGCACTCACAAAAGTGACAAGACCCTTTAAACTACCGTGTATGGCAAAATCATAAGCCGTAAATTTTAAACGTGTTTTCTGACCGACACTTATATAGGCGATATCTGCAGGTTTAATGCGTATTTCAATTAATAATGCATCTTCCCAAGGAACAATTTCTAAAATTTCACTGCCTGGAGTAACAACACCACCAATCGTATTGGCGTATAAACGTTGTACAATACCTTTAACAGGTGACCTTAATGTTGTACGACTTACCCTGTCTTCTAAAGCAATTTGGGCTTCCGCTATACGAGATATTTCAGCTTGCACTTCATTTAATTCTAGCTTCGCTTTATTGCGAAATTCTAGTCGAGCCTGTTCTAGTTTACGTTTGCCTTCTTCTACTGTTGAACGAATTCGAGGAATTGAAATAGTCACCCCTTCTAATTCACCTTCAGCTTCTGCTTCACGCTGCTGAACCTGTAAATATTCAACTTCAGAAATTATTCGACGGCGAACCAATGGTTCTTTAATTGTTAACTCTTGCCTTAATAGCTTAAGCGATTTAGTCAATTGTCGCTCTTTAGATTGAGTTTCTTCCAATGCACTCTGTTGCTGACGTACCTGCTCATCGTAAATACTTAAGGTTTTTCTTAACTGTTGCCTGTTCGATTCAAATAAACTTTTTTCCGCTTTAAGTAACTCCGGTGCTGCTTTAGCAACTTCTTTGTCATGTTCAAACTCAAGCCCATAAGCTTCTGCTTTTAAACGTGCACTTTTTGCACGAAGTTCATAGTACATCAAACGATTCTCTTCAAAAGAACCAGAAAAAGCGACGTCAGATATTTTTACAAGCGGTTGATTACTTTCAACAAGATCACCTTCGCGTACTAATATTTCTGAAACAATACCACCTTCTAAGCTTTGAATTAGCTGTACCTGTCGTGCAGGAATTACCTTACCACTACCACGCACCACTACATCAATTTCTGCCCAACCCATCCATATTAGTGCTACAAACACTACTGCTGCGGTTATCGCTATCATCGTTAACAAATATTTAGGTGAGCGCTGAACAACAGCGGCCGACAAACTTTGCATATAAGCAATATCAGTATCACTATAATTTGAATGAGTATTATCGTGATTTTCAGATTTCATTTTTACCGCCTTGCAAGGCTTTCAACACTTTATCTTTTGGCCCATCCATTACAATGCGACCATCGTCAATCACCACCAGCCTTTCTACTAAATCTAGCATTGGTGCTTTATGCGTAACCAGTATCAATGTTTTATCACGCGTATAGTCATACAAATTTTTTCTTATATTTGCTTCAGTCGTGTTATCCATACTATTGGTGGGTTCATCAAGAATTAAAATAGGTTCATCCAACAATAATGCACGGCCTAATGCAATTGATTGACGTTGCCCACCAGATAGCCAACTACCTTGCTCACCTACTGAAGTATCAAAACCTAACGATAAATTATTCACAAATTGATCGACGCCACATATCTTAGCGACGTCAATGAGACGTTCGTCATCAATATGAGGATCTTTAAAAACAAGATTATCTCGAATACTTCCACTCATTAAATTTATGTCTTGAGACAAATAACCAACATGATGGCGTAAATCTGCAGGATCAATTTGGTTAATATCAATGCCATCTACTGACATAGCACCTTCAGTTGGCGAATATAAACCAACCATTAATTTAGTAATGGTGGTTTTCCCTGATCCAACCTTACCGATAATGCCAACATGTTCTTTTGGTTTAATTTTTAATGTAATATTGCTTAGTGTTAAACGCTCAGCTTCTGGATAACTAAAATTCACTGCTTTTAATTCGATTGCACCTTCAAATGTAGGACGACGTACATATTGTTTATCTTCAGAGCGTTCAACTGGTTGCTGCATTAAATTATCAAGCGTTCGGTAAGCCGTGCGCGTTTGTTGAAAAGTTGTAATCAATGATGCAATTTGCCCCATTGGCGCAACCGCTCTGGATGACAACATAACAGTAGCAATTAAACCACCCAAGGATAGTTGTAAATCGGCTATTTGATATATTCCAAATATAATAATACCGACGGTATTTAACTGTACAAGAAAATTAGTAACCACCAGAATTGACCCTGACAGCATTCGAGCACGCATTGATTTAGCCGCTATTTCCCCTGAAGATTCTTCCCACACCCACTGAGAGTGATGCGAGGCACCTAATGTTTTAATTGTTTGAATATTATTTAAACTTTCAATTAAATGAGAATGCTTATTTGCTGATGCCTCAAATGTAGATTCAATACTTTCTCTTAATGGCTTAATCATTAAAAAACTAAAGACTAAAAGTAAAAACATGATTATCAGCGGAATAACAACAATTGGCCCACCAATATAAGCAACAACAATTAAGAAAATAATCGCGAACGGCAAATCAACCAGGGTAGCCATAGTTGATGCGGTAAAGAAATTACGAATACTTTCAAAATCACGTAAATTATTCGCAAATGCACCGACACTCTTAGGCCATTGATCCATACGTAAATTAAGTGTTTGCTCAAACAATATTGACGACATAATGATGTCGCTTTTCTTACCGGCTATTTCTAATAAATAGGTTCGAATATAGCGAATCAAACCATCAAACGCATATACTAGTAGCACACCCACAGCCAGTACCCATAATGTTTCCATTGCATCATTCGGCACAACCCTGTCGTAAACATTCATGGTAAATAAAGGTGTAGCAACAACAAATAAGTTAATTAATACAGATGCCAATAAAACACTTATAAATATTTCTTTTGATCTGGCCAAAGTTCCCCAGAACCAATGACTTTCACCCGCCTTAATAAGCCTTAAAGGCAAACTGCGTTTTTTGAACTCCCGTTTTAATAAAAACGAGAAGCCCATATATTCTTCTTCAAGACGATCAAGATCGACCCATTCTTCACCTTCACTAATTTCAGGAAAAATGACGCGCGCCCGATTATTTTCTTTATCAATACTCTCAAGCACACAAGCATTACGATCTTTTAAAATTAATATACAGGGTAATAACAAACCTGATAATTCGTTCAAATCCCGCTTAATCAAGCGGGCCGCAAATCCAGCACGCTTTGCTACACGTGAAAATAAACCTTTTGAACTATGAATTGAAAAAAGCTCTGGACCTGGCTTTCCAGGCTCTATTGGCAAACCCGAAATCAGCGCATCAATTGAAATTGGCCGATTAAAAAGCCTTGCAAAAACCACCAGACATTCTAACAGTGGATCATAGTGATGATGATTATCACTCATAAAAATTCCTCTGTCGTACCAAGCAGGTTCCCTTGCATTGTACCCACACCCAGCTCACTTAGATGATCATACAGCTCTTGCGAGTCAACACCTACCGCAATTAGGCGTATATCCATAGCCTTAGTTAATGTTCTTAACGCCTGGTATCCAGCAGGAAGATCAATCATTGTCATGTCATATAATGTTCGCGCATTTACCTTTACATAATCAGGTCGCACCGCTTGCAAAGACTGTAGAGAGCGACCTAAATTTAAATTATCTATACCGAATACATGCCCTGCATTACGCACTGATTCGGCAACTTCCGCACACATAGATGGGTACCGTTCAATTATCGTATGGCTTGCTTCTACACATAGACTTGCAGATGATTGTTTAAAAAACTGTAGTAACTGATTAAACTCAAGCAATGCATCTGCATGGGTAAATACCGATTCAGCAAGATTGAGCGCGACAGGAACATCATTGTTTTTATTGCTTAATTTTTTTACTAACTCAAATACCGTACGATCAATATTTTCACCTAAGCCGAGCGCATTTGCCATTGGCATAAACATACCTGCGGGAACAATTTGTCCGGTTTCATTTTTCAAGCGCACAAAAACTTCTTGATGAATTATTGAACCTGCAGTATCTAATACATTCTGCCTAACCAGAAACAACAATTCTTTAGACAGGCAATCTTCCAACCAGCTCCTCCACTGAATTTTTCCTTGTGGTAAAGATATTTCAGTCGATAACTTTTCCTTGATTGAATACGCACCAGCGGAATCTGCCTGAGTTAATGCAAAATCTGATTCAGCTAATGTTTCACCCACACTACGCCCAACATTTATATTGCTAATGCCCGCAGTCAAAGAAACATCTGAGATTATTTCTGCAATATTATTATCATTTTTAAATCGTTCGAATATACTTTCTAAATATTCAACAATCGATAATGAGCTAGCAGGCATTAATAATGCGAACTCATCATCAGCTAAGCGTGCACATTTTTCACCATCATGATTGTTAGTATCGGTTTGTAAAATATCTGCTAAAACTTTAACAACAGCATCAGATTTTTCATATCCAAAATGATCACGAACTGCATTCACATTATTAATTTTGATTACTGCCATGCTGCCATAAAAAGAAGCGTTCTCAGATTGTACCCGTTCAAGTTCAGTCATAAAATATTGTCGATTACCCAAGCCGGTTAAATCATCTTCATACAATAATTTTTGGTAACGTGTTAGCGTTTTTTGCTGATCATCAAATACAACATGTACTTTTTCAACCATGCTATTCATTGCTTCAACTACGGCACGCAACTCTACTGTCCGCGGAATTATAGACTGATGTACAAACTGATTATTATGAATAGCATTGGCTTGTTTTTTCACCTGATCAAGAGGTTTGAGTAAATAATGCAGTAGCAGCCACAACACTGCCATTCCAAAAAGAAACAATGATGCAAACCAGAACAAACTTGCTTCTAAATTTTTATATAAACTTGCATATACATATCCTGGGTGCAAAGTTAATTTCAAGGTTCCTAGCGGAGCCCATCCTTGCATTACCTGCGACGTACCCGTAGCAGGCCATAATGGCACCAATGAAATAAACCAGTCGGGCACACCCTGTATTTCAACTAAACGAACTTTCTTAAGAATCATTTCTCCGTCGGGTGCCACAAGTTCAATACTCGTGTAATAGCCGCTATCAAATACCGCATTGAATAACGTTTCATAAGCTGCGACATCACCAAGAGAAGAAGAGTTACTTATTGCAATACCTAATGTGGTGGCCATATCTTGTGCAGAAGTTTGAAGTTGTCCTTCAAGGAAAGAACCAGAACGACGAAAGTCACCAATCGTAGTCGTTACAACGATAAGTAAAAACACCAAGGAAACAACCAGTGCTACTTGTTTAAACAATGTCATGGTTTCGACCTTTTTATATTCTCTAGCAGTTTTTCCCATTTGCTATTTTTTATTTTATCTGTTGGCAATGAGCGCCCTAATCCAGCTGAAGAATTAGTCAAAAACAGAGATTTAGCATTAAAACTATAAACTGGTAATAAATCGCGCCTTTTACTTGCAGGCAACATACGATGATTATAATTATCTAATATCAGAGGTATACTTTTAGGCGTTTCAAAATAACTAAGCACCATATGCGCCATATTTTCACGTACCGCTTTTACATATGTCAGATATAAACGTTCATCGGGAACACCAAGCGATCGTAATGCAAAATACTTTGCCACTACATAATCTTCGCAGTCACCGCTATTAACACCTATAAACTCTTCAGGTGTTGCCCAGTAATCTTTCTGCCCCCATAGTTTCATATCATTTTGATATTTAAACTGATTGAAAAAACGATTTACTTCCGTGAGCTGTATATTTATATTTTCTTTCGAAAGCTTACTGAGTAATTCATTTAACGCAATACCTCGCCGTTTAGCCTGTATACTATATTGCTCATTCAATCTCTGCAGCATTTGTTCATCTGCAAATGATTCGGCACTCTGTTGATTGGGCATCAACAAAACTATCAAGCCGATAAAAAAAAATACGGGCAGTTTTCTGCCACGCATTTTCCTAATATAAATTACATTGCCATTAAAAAATGACACTTAAAATATTCTCAGTAGAATTAATGCCATAGCATGCTGGCGACAGCTTCAATTCGATAAAATAAATTGAATATTTGACGGGCATTTGTCACCTTTAGTCTTATTATTTTGTCAAAATAGTTTGTGGATTTTTATGTCCACTGGTGCCAAACTTAAAACGAAACTCTCCTCGTCTATTAATTGCCTGCCCTTCTGATGTCGAGTTATCAGCAATTGGATTTTTTTCACCCATACCAAAAGTCTTAATCTTATTGCCATCTATACCAAATGAAACCAGTAAATCACGTGTTACATTTGCACGACGTTCAGACAATGCCAGGTTATACCTTTCAGAACCTACATCATCTGTATAAGCAAAAATCTCGACTTCTACATTGGGTAATTCGCGTATTTTATCTACTATTGATTGAATTTTGTCTTCTGAGCTAGGTGTTAACTTCGTCTTTTTATATACATAGTTTACATACTGGGTTTTGCTTAACTGTACATCATCCTTAGGCGCTATAATTAACCTGACAATTGCTGTTGCAACTGCACCCTGACCATCAGTAATGGTGTAACTAAATTCATCTGTACCACTAAAACCGTCAGCTGATCGGTAAATTAGATTCTTTCTATCATCAAATGCAACACCGCCCATTTTAGGCTGAGTGAAATTTATCAACCTCAACTTGTCATTATCCGCATCGGTATCATTTTCTAATAACACAGCCTGAGGAATAACCAGAACACTGTTTGTTTCTAATTCTAATTGATCGTCACCAACAACAGGCACCTGATTAATTTGGTCATAACCAAATTGAAGAGATGGCTGCTCATGACATCCAAAGTCATCTACTTTATCTTTTATGAGTGTGTTATCACATTGATCAGAATAGTCTACTTCCTTATCAACATCACGATCTGAATCAAGCGGTAATACGTCATCACCATGCGCACTAATTTTTGCGATTTGTAAGTCATTTTCTGCAACGCTGACATCCAGATTTAATACTGGAAACAACGCCCCCATCGCTTCTAATATTCGGAATCTTGCTGCTAATGCATCATAGTAAGCTTCAGTCTGTTGATTCTCTGCGCTATTCAATTCGCTTTCAGCATTTAATAGGTCGATTAAATCCCGTTGCCCAATAAAAAATTCTTCACCGTATGACGCAACTGTTTGACGCGCTTTTTCTATGTGTGTATTTAAATACTTCAACTGATGAGATAACGATTGATCTGCTGCCCAGGCCAGACGCATTGTATTAATAACCTGACGACGCACGCGCGCTGCAAATTCCTGGTTCTGGTGTACAGCACTGATTTTCTTTCGCTCTTCAGCTGAATCTGCACCACCGCGATACAGGTTGTACCTGAGATTTAACACAAGGCTGAGCTCATCGGTATCACCCGTTAAACCATTTATGTCATCACCCATTTCTTTGGCAAGGCGTAAGTCCATCTTCGGATAATTGTTACTTTTGGCACGGCTTGAATCGGACAAGGCTGCTTGCACATTGTAACCAGCCACTTTAACTGCAGGGTGCTGCAACAACGCCAGGTCAATCGCTTTATCCAATGTCACACCGGGGTGTTCAGGGAGCTTTGGCTCTTTAGTTTTGGACAATTCCAAATAGCGACCCAAAATTTCGTGAAGACGTGTAGCCGCATCTTGCATATTATTTTGCTGCGCAATTAGGCTTGCATGCGCGCGGGCAACACGCCCCTCCGTTTGTTCTAACTCTGAACGTCGACCCATGCCTGAATTATTTCTTTCTCGAATTTGCGAGAGTATCCGCTCATGAGAACTGACATTTGCTTCAGCAAGTCCAACCAGCTTGAACTGCTTCATCGCATCTAAATAAGCTTGCACAGCTTCCAATGCAATATTGTCAGCAGTATCATAAATATCATATAAAGCAGAACCAATACGTGCATCTGTCTGCTCCTGTTGATACGTTGTATCGAAGCCATTAAAGATATTTTGGGTAAGAGATAACTCAGCTCGACTACTTTCATATTCACGCTTTTGCTGGCCTGTACTGGGTGACTCTGTCTCGTATGTACCCGTAGAGGCTTCTAGATCCAGGCTAGGCCTCCAGCCACTATTAGCGATATCACGATCACGTTCAACTTGACGGAATACATGCACCCGTTCACGAATAGATGGGTGCGCGCTTATGGAATCTGCAACAAAGTCATTCAATTCCATAGCCACTATAGGCGCCGGTAAAACAACAACTCCAAACAGAAAAGTCATACCCAGGTGAATGCTTCGATTTAAACAAACTGGATACACATTTCTAGCCGTACGACCAGAATATTTCATTTTGAGGAAAGATCTTACCAAGAAGCACCTTTTTTCAGATTTGAATATTTGCATTATATTAAGCCCTTAAGTATACACCAAATCTGAATTTGTGCATAAAATTCAATCATTTCCGTAAGTTTGTTAATGTAACCTATACCAGCATCCGCTATTACTTAGTAATCTAGCTAACCAAAAAATAGATAATTGAGCCTGCTCGCACAATTATAGGTTAGCTCAACAACGTATACGACTGACGCCAGAGGGAATTAACTTTTATTAACATTTGAAGAATTCACAGATACAGCTAACTCTCGTCTTGGACGCTTATACACCCATACCCCAATGAAAATGCCAGTTCATGTCGTACAAGGAAAAAAGCCCAACTTGTTAGCCACTGTTTCTAGATCGTAAGAGCCTTATTCTCAAACTCGAGTTATTACTAAAATATCAATCCATCCGTCGACTTTCACTTTATCAGCTTTTTATTCTCTATAATTACCCAGCATACACAGGCTGTGATGCTGTAGAATCGCTCGATTATAACAACAACCAATTCCTCACAAATATTTGAGCAAATCCTCATGGCAATAAAAGCAACGGTTTACAAAGCTGATTTGCAAATATCCGATATGGATAGGCACTACTACCATAATCATTCTTTAACATTGGCTCAGCACCCTTCTGAAACACTTGAGCGCATGATGATACGTTTATTGGTATTTACGCTGCATGCTCACGAAGATTTAGCACTCACTCGCGGCCTAAGCTCGGATGAAGAACCGGATATATGGCTAAAACTCCCAACGGGTGAAATAGATATCTGGATTGAGTTAGGTCAACCAGATGAAAAACGCATTAAGAAGGCCTGTGGCCGAGCACGTGAAGTATTTATATACACCTATACACAACGTAGTGCCGAAGTGTGGTGGCAACAGATCAACACCAAACTAACACGATTTAACAATCTTCACGTTATTGCATTATCAGACGAGGTAGGCTCATCACTCACTCAGTTAGTACAGCGAACAATGACCTTACAATGCAGTATTCAGGATCATGAAGCATGGTTTGGTGATGAGAAAAATAGCGTGCATGTCGTACCGACTATTTTAAAGTGATGCGGTGTAATCTAAACAGATAAAACTATATGCGATGCATACTCACCAACTTATGCTGCGCATTAAAAACAATTTCGAAGCGCCCTTTTATGCCATCATGGCCTACAAATTTTTGTAATTCAGAGGCGGGAAATTTTAACGATAGCCCCTCCTCTGTCATTACTTTTACAAATTTTGCTGAACCCTGATAATAAGCCAAATATTTATCTGCTGGAATATCGAGAGAGAAACGCATTTTTTTCATGTTAAAAAAACTTCTTAAGTGCTGAACTAATCTCTAAAATTATTAAACTGCAATGGCAGCTCTACTTTGTCTGAAGACTTAAGGAATGCCATTACTTGCTGTAGGTCATCACGTTTTTTACCCGTTACTCGCACCTGTTCACCTTGAATGGCGGCCTGCACTTTTATTTTGCTTTCTTTTATTAGCTTCACAATAACGCGCGCCTCATCTTTACCGACACCCTGCTTCACTGTAATCGATTGGTATGCACGCTTTCCACGAGGTTCAATTTTGCCTTTTTCAAGACAGCGAATATCAATATCACGCTTGCCTAATTTGGAGTAAACAATCGGTGATATCTGCCTTAGCTGAAAATCACTTTCCGCTTCCATTTTTATCTCAGTATCTACTAATTCCACTTTTGCGCCAGAACCTTTAAGATCAAAGCGTGTACTTAATTCACGATTTACCTGGTCGATGGCATTACTTAACTCGTGCTTATCAACTTCTGAAACAATATCGAATGATGGCATTAAGCCTCTCCTGTTATACCTGGCGTAATAGACCAGGCCTGTTATAAACTTGGGCGACTAATTTATTTTAATGAAAAACAACATGCATAAGCAATTAATTATTTCTGGTTCAATCAGTGCTTTTATAGCCGTCGCTCTAGGTGCCTTTGCTGCACATGGCCTAAAGCAACATTTTGGCGAATATGAATTGGCTATCTGGCAAACCGCGGTTGATTACCAGATGACTCACTCATTAGGCTTAATTTTAATGGGTCTGTTAGCAAAAAGCTTTTCTATAAACCTGAACAAGCCCGGCCTTATTATGCTCGCAGGCATCGTGTTATTTTCAGGTAGCCTTTATGTGTTGAGCTTAAGCGGCATTACAACACTGGGCATGGTAACGCCTATTGGCGGCATGTGCTTTTTGCTTGCCTGGGTCTGGTTAGCTGTACGTGTTTACAAAGCCCAATAAGCCCCCTCTCATGTTACTTGTCGGAAGACTCTTCAGGTAAGTCCTTTTCAGGCGCTTGCGTTCCACGCCCCTGAGCGTATGACAATACGCCACGCATAATTTGCACTTCGCGCTTAGTGGGTCTGGCGCGGCCAAATAAGCATCGAATTTTACGCATCACATGCTCGGGATTACGGCTACCGAAAAATTTCAGACTGCTCAGTGCTTCAACATAATGATCATACATACCTTCCAGTTCATCATTCGTTGCCACGGTATCTTTTACATCTATCTCGGTTGCAGCCGATGCTACTGATCTCGGCTTAGCTTGTTGACTGGCCATCAAAATTTCATAACTCAGTACTTGTACTGCCTGGCTGATATTCAACGAACTGTAGGCTTCAGCGGTTGGAATATTCACCAGTGTCTGGCACTGTTCTAGCTCATCATTGGTCAGCCCCGAACGTTCACGACCAAATACCAGGGCAACTTCGTGCTGCTCACTCTCGCTATGCAAAACCTCGCCGCATTCACGGGCATCCACCTGTGGCCACTTGACCGAACGCAGGCGCGCCGTTGTACCGCACACAAGTGAGCAGCCCTTCAATGCCTCTGCCAGGGTATCAACCACCACCGCATTACTTAAAACATCAGTCGCAGATGATGCGCGCTGCGAGGCCTCAAACGATGGAAAATCCAGTGGATCAACCAGATACAGCCTGCTTAAACCCATATTTTTCATCGCCCGGGCGGCGGCGCCGATATTGCCGGGGTGGTGTGTGTTGATCAGTACAATGCGAATATTATCTAGCATGAAGTTCTACGTTGCCGAAAAAGCGCTCATCATACCGCTTTCAGCTGCCTTTTTGGACAGAAATTGAAGAATATTCGGGCTATTTCTGATATCCTTTGCGCCCACTGAATTGCCTGCTGAAGATCTACCCCTATGCATCCCATGTTAACCATTGCTACCCGTGCTGCCCGTGCTGCCGGTGACATTATTCTACGTAACATCGATAAGCTTGATCGCCTAACCATTGAAGTAAAGGGCGATAACGACTTTGTGACCAAGGTTGACCGTAAAGCAGAAGAAGTGATTTTAAATACACTTCAAACAGCCTACCCAATGCACGGCATTATTGCCGAAGAAAGTGGCACACATAATGAAGATAGCGAATACCAGTGGATTATTGATCCACTCGATGGCACGACGAATTTTCTACACGGCTTCCCACAATACGCGGTATCCATTGGCTTGCAACACAAAGGCCGCATGGAAGTTGCCGTGGTTTTTGACCCGATTAAAAACGAATTATTCACCGCCGCACGTGGCGATGGCGCGCAACTAAATGGCCGCCGTATTCGTGTTACGCCACGCAATGGTTTAGCCAATTCACTTATCGGTACTGGCTTTCCATTTAAACAACCTCAGTATTTAGATACTTACCTTGAGTCATTCAAAGCCGTTCACCCCAAGGTAGCGGGTATTCGACGTGCCGGTTCAGCCGCACTCGATTTAGCCTATGTTGCAGCGGGCCGCCTGGATGGTTTCTGGGAAATTGGCTTAAATAGCTGGGATATGGCAGCGGGTGTATTACTGGTTCGTGAAGCCGGTGGTATTGTTACTGACTTTAGCGGTGAGGGTAATTACCTGGAGACAGGTAATGTTGTTGCCGCGGCTAGCAAGGTTTACCCGGCATTGTATGAAACCATTAAACCTCATTTACTCGATGAGCTGAAGTAAGTTTAAGCGATATACAGCGATAGAAAACATGCACAAAAAAAGCCCTGTCAACAGGGCTTTTTTTGTGCCAATGAATCAGCAAACACTTAGGCCTGTAAGTCCGCCCACTCAGACCTGGTGTATGCTTTAATACCCAGCGCATGCAGCTCACCGGTTTGAATAAGGTGATTTACCGTGGCATAGACCATTTTCTGCTCAGGTATCTTTCCTTTAATTACCCAACGCTCCCCATCACTTATATGCACATACTTATATGTGCTAGCAATCTGACAGGTCAATTTACTGATTTCGATGTATTCTGACAACTGAGGGTACAAGCTATATAAAAGCCAACCCTCGCAATGTTGCATCAAACTCCCAATTCGAACCGAAGCGGTCTGTCGTGAGATTAATGCTAGAGGCAGAATTCACCCCACAATGCGGGCCTTTTAGAAAAATCTAATTTACTCCTGTGTTTAGCCATGAGATGTCATTCGTGCATTTTTTGCCCGCAGTAAACCCCCCCTATTACAGACGTTCCCTTAGTAGTGTCAACATGATGCAATTACGACATCTGGCGCTACTTAGCACAATATTTAAGAGTGCCGTACTGTAAAAATAAAAACATAGAAAGGAAGCAACATACTCATGGCAAGGAATGCCAGCGGGTTTGCATCGGCGTATGAAACTCATCTCCCTGAGCAAATTTTGCTTTATAAAGCTATCGATAAATATTACATCGACTTTCTCAGTTGCATGCAACAACAAGGCTGGTCGTTGCCTCGCTATGTGCAACATGAGTGGCATACAAGAAATCGAACTATCCATTAACGCGATTTATTAAACACTTTATCGATGCTTGAAAATAAAATTTTTCCTGCTTTTATAGAGGATATACATAGATAAGGAATTAATTGTAGGAACTTCAAATGATTGAGGCTATTTTAGTGCGTGTTGATTAAAGATATTTGTAGATTGAAAAACCACCTGATCTAGTGTTTAAATTCAAGTAGCTTTAAGGGAAATCATTTAAATCATCAGTCTGTTTTAATAAATTATAGAAACAGTGTCGCCAGTCCGAGAAAAATAAAAAAACCCATACTATCGGTTAAGGCTGTTACCAATACACCTGAACCTAATGCTGGGTCACGTTTTAACGATTGTAACGTTAAGGGTATAGCGAGCCCCAGAATGGCAGCAATTAACAACGTTATTATCATGGAGGCAGCAATAACCAGAGACAATGTAAAATTAGCATAAAAAATATAGGCGAACAGCCCTACTGCACTGCCCCATACTAACCCATTGAGAACGCTTAATTTCATCTCCTTGGAGATCAGCTGACTTTGGTTCCCATCATTGATTTGAGACAACGCCAAACCCCTAATCACCAGTGTCGTGGTCTGGTTACCCGTATTACCTCCAATTGCAGCTACGATAGGCATCAATGCGGCAAGCGCGACAAAATGTGTGATGGTCTCTTCGAAAAGTCCGATAACACGGGATGCAGCAAAAGCTGTGAGCAAACTCAACAATAACCATGACCAGCGGTTGCGCGCACTATTCCAGACAGATGCAAACAAATCTTCTTCACCTTGCAGGCCTACAGAGTTTAACGCGTCTTCGCTGATATCATCGCGAACAAAATCAATTACTTCATCGACGGTCAATCGACCAATAGGACGACCACGACTGTTTACTATGGGTGATGACACCAAATTATAACGCTCAAATGCCCGAGCTGCATGAGCAGCTGAGTCTTCGGGATGAAAACTGACATAATCTTGGGACATTACATCAGAAACGCGCTGCTCAGGCTCATTAACGACCAGGCTATGCCAATGCAAAACACCTGTAAGAAATCCTCTTCGATCGATGACAAATAATTTATCACTCTGTGGTGGCAGGTCTTTGTATTGACGTAATTTTTTTAATACCTGTTCTATTAATTCGTCTTGACGGATCAGGATCATGTCCTGATCCATCATAGCGCCTACACTGCCACTTCCATATTGCAGTGTTTGCGTCAACCAGTCTTTGTCTTCACTGGTTAATTCCTGCAATCTATCATGCAATACAGATTGTGGTAACAACTCAGCTAGATAGCCTATTTCATCAACATCCAGTTGCTTCAATAGTTGACGTAAAGTATCTTTCTCAGTGGCCTGAATAATCTGTTTTGTAACACTGTCAGATAATTCAAGCAAAATTATGCCACCACGTGTAGACAGCTCAGCATCCCAAACAAACTTGCGCTCTTCCGGTGACAAGCTTTCCATGACTCTTGCCACATCAGCGGGATGAAGCACTGACAATATTTTTTCAAGCCGACTGAGCTGTTGACGGTGGGTCAGTTGTTGTACGACTGATTTATGGCCTCCTGCCTGCTGTTGCGAAAGTGTTTCGACCAGTCGGCATTTTGCAATTTCCTGCCGTACTTGCTGAAGAATTTGTTGAGAATGATCAGTTGCCAGAATATGCATGGATAACCAGATTGAATCGAGATGGTAAGAGTTGATATATATGTTGCTTAAAGTGTAGCGCTGGCCAGTATCAAGCGGGAAGGTGCAACATTAGTTAGCAAGTAAAAAAGAGGGAAGTGAATTCGTGGGCATACACCGTTAGTTAACTGACTGATTCTTCATAATTTAGGATGTACTGATTAACCAATTTTTTTATTTTTTCAGCTTGCATTACACTGTGATTTGCACTGTTAATGAATGCTAAAATTTCTCCTGCCAGATATACCGCATAAGAACAATCGTTTGTCACTGACTGCTCAAGCAGCTTAAGCATTTTGCTTAAGGCATCTCCATGCAGCCCCATGTGGACATCATGAATATCAAAATTTTCTTTCGCTCTCTGTAGTTGTATAACCGGATGATCAACATCGGTTTCAATAAGTTTAAACGAGCCATCATCAACCCCTTTTTGAGCTGAGAATAATGGCCAACAATGCAGATCCAGTGGGTCATCAATAGAATGGATATGCGTTTTATTAAATGGCGAAACAACAATCCAGCTTCTGGTTGGACCGTCATTTCTCCCTGACAGGGTAATATTGCCCTTGAAGATCTGCCCTTCTCTAAAATTCATACCTGTCTCCGATCCCTCACAAGCAGGGGTCAGGTTTTTATTAACTGAACCGCTAGCCTAAACGCAATAGATTGCGTAGTGGTTGCGAATAAAAAATTAAGAATTAACGTATTATATACCAAGATAAACTTTCATTATAAAGTTCAAATTAACTTCTCAGCACTCGATAATACTTAAGTAGAGCATTCATAATATGACGAAAATATTAAGATTATCTTACAACTGACGTACGAACTGTCCCCATACTGTAATATCAACGAATGATGCACATACACCCTTTGCTGAAAATATCGAATGATATCTTCCCTTCTATGTCAATTTAGCCCGTCCGCTTATCAAGAAAATCATGGTGTCGTATCATCAACTAAAGACTGTTATTTTCATACTTCATGGAGATGTCTTAAAAACGTAATAAATAACTGCTAATATATTAGTTAGACGTTAGTTTTTTACACAGGGTTCATTTACTTGAATTATAACCATCTAGTCATCGTACTCGGCCCATCAGGGTCTGGCAAAGATACACTAATTTCAGGGACAAAGTCGATTCTGGCCAATGATCCTGACTTCCATTTCATCACAAGAGAAATTACACGTCCTTCGGTTGAAAATGACGAGCGACATATTGAGACTTCTGAAGAGTCGTTTCACCACCGACGTGATGCAGGTGCTTATGCCATTTACTGGCACGCACACGATACTTGGTACGGTATCACTCAGAAAATTGAAGACTATCTCGCTGAAGGCAAAGTTGTTGTATTTAATGGATCACGCGCAGCATTAGATGAGGCAAAAAAAAGATTCCCGGATGTTAAAATAATTTTCATCAGCACGCCAAAAGATATTCTGACTGAGAGACTAATAGCAAGAGGACGCGAGTCTGACATTCAGGTTAAAGAAAGAATCGATAGAAACACACGCTTAAATACAATACCAGAGGACGCTATCGTTCTATCAAACGAGGGAACTCTGCAACAAACACTAAATGAGTTTCTCGAGATTCTTCAAAAAATATTAGCCGATGAATCCAAACCAGTAATTGACTATACAGATAGAAATCATATGAAACAGAGTATCTAAATTATGGACAATTATAAGTCGGTAACTATTACCAGTAGGTGATTATTTTGGCAAGATTGATTGTAGCCTTTGTTCGGCACGGAGAATACCAGCAACCCCCGGGAGTTCCGAGTGCGCATTTGCCCTACCCTTTAACTCAGGAAGGAATAACACAGGCAACTGATGCCGCTGAAAGCATAAACAAAATGGCACTCGATAAAGGCTGGGATATTTATCCGATTATCGATTCTTCACATCAGCTCCGAGGATGGCAAACGGCATCTATAATCGCCAGCGAACTGCAGCAACACACAAACCGTAACATTACGGTGGAATGCTATGAGCAACTAGCAGAACGCTGTTTAGGCAGTGCGGCTAATCTCACCGTTAAGCAAATAGAATCAGTCATTACTGCCGACCCCCGTTTTAAACCGCTTCCTGCGGGATGGAAGTCAGACAGTAATTTTAAAATACCGCTGCAGGGCGCAGAATCTCTAATGCAGGCCGGGAAGCGCGTGATGCAGCATGTTACCGACAGCGCGAATAGCCTGATGCAGGACGCTTCAGCAGACACCCTGAAAATTTTTATAGGCCATGGAGCCGCCTTTCGTCATGCCGCAGTACATATGGGCCTGATGACGACTGAGAAAGCAGTCTCGCTTTCCATGTATCACTGTACCCCATTATATTTTGAGCGGATAAAGGGTAACTCAAACAACAAAAAATGGCAGCACATTGCTGGCGAGTGGAAAATACGTAAAGCTAAAGGCGTAGATTTAGATTAATGGTAAATTTTGAGAGAAAAATCATGACCCAGACACAAGATGAAAATAGAAGTGAATTCATTCCTGAATATAATGGACTTGAATGGCTGGGCGGCGACTTACCAAGCGAATGCATAGCCTGGCCAATTAAAAAAAAGGCAGCGCGTATTTATGAACCGCATGATGAATATGCAGTATCTGCTAAAAAGGTCAAGAAATACGCAAAACTCAAACCCTGGGTCTTCCCCAGTCGGACACACCTATTTTTTTCAGATATGCATGCAGATGCCGATGCCTTTTTACGCTCACTGGTTGCCTCTGGCGGAGTTGTAAAAACCGGTCCAGAAGATGAAGATTTTTCCCTGACTGAATTTGGTGAGCAGGCCTCATTTGTAATCGGTGGAGACTGTTTTGACAAAGGCCCGGATAACCTAAGATTATTTCGTGTGCTAACAAAGTTACGTGAGCTAGGGACGCGACTTCATATACTGGTCGGAAATCACGACTTACGAACCTATGTCGGCCTAGACTCAGCTGGGCGTAAGGATGTACGTCATGCACATTTGTTTGTACGTATGGGAAAAAAAGCCGCGCCGCTATTTAAAGAAATATACGAAACTTACATTGCTGATAATGATCAGTCACACACATTATCAGAAGACGAAGTTCGCGAGCTTCTATTTCCAAACGAAGACTGGTACAAACAATTCTCCGAAGCAGTTGCTGGTACAATGTCAGAGGCCAAAATCACAAAAGAGTTAACACGAATTCGTGAAAAAATTTCAGAATTTGAATTTCGCACAAAAAAAATAGGCATGTCGCTCGTCATGGTTTACGCAACGTTAACTAAGGCACGTGAATTGTTTCTTGATAAAGACGGCGAATTTGGCTGGTATTTCGATGAGATGAAGCTTTGTCATCAGGCAGGATCATTTCTAATGCTGCACGCCGGAGTGGATGATGTTGTCGCAGGTATCATTAGGCAACGAGGTGTTGAAGGATTAAATGCAGACTACAAAGAGGCTTTAAAGGGCGACCTATTTGATTTATACAATGGACCGATTGGCAATGCATTTCGTACCAAGTACCGAGAAAGCGACCTACCATTTACTGAAAAAGGTCTGGAAAACATCAATATTGCCGGAATCTATGCCATTATCCATGGTCATCGCAGCCTTCTCTACGGGCAGCAGATTACACTAAGAAACGGTTTATTAAACTTTGAGTGTGATGCTTCTGTCGATTCCAATACCAGAGACCTTGAAGACTTGCCTGGCTCAGGTGGCGCAGTCACAATCATTCGACCAGATGCACGGATATTGGGTATAAGCACAGATTACCCATTAGCAAAGATATTCGATCTTACTAAGGTCTGTAAATTGACAACGGTTATATGAGTAATAAATTTTTGAGTTATTAAGTACTTGTCAATAAACCGCAACAAAACTGCAACAACTTCGCCATGATTTACCACCATAATTATACTTAATATTACTCAGCTAGCAGCTAAAGGTAAAATTGATTTCAGTGTTCTAAATGATTATATGAACTTAAATCAATGTCTTATATATAACAAGTACGAGGTTGATCATGGCTAAAACAAAAGAAAATTCAAAAGTCGTAACTAAAAATAAATCAGAAAAACCTGAGCTTGATTCAACCGATGCCGGTATAAAAGATATACCAAATAAAATCAGTGATAAAAAAACCAAAGGTAAAGCGACTATTAAAACTAAGCCAAAAAAATCGCCACAAGTTAACAAATTATCTAAAGCTGAAATAAAAGAAGCTGAGAAGGCCGCGGAAAAAGCCAAGAAAACCGAGAAGAAAGCCAAAAAAGCAGAAGAAAAAGCCAAAGCGATGGCCAAGAGTACTTCAAAAAAACGCGAAAAAGAGCACAAAAAAATTAAATACGAACGCCGCATGGAACGTGAGGAGGCAGTAACATATTTCACTTCTCTAATCGAGGGGCTGGAAAAAGGCACTGTACAATTTAAGCAGGGAAAAAATACAATGGTATTAAATCCCTGTGATCTAGTAGATGTCACAATAAAAGCAGAAACTATGGGTCGCGAGGAAAAAGTTAATTTTGAAATTTCCTGGTTAACAACGAGCGCACAGGATATATCTATTTCTTCTAGCTAGAAAAGAAAACATCTGCACTTGAAATTAAGGCAAGCGCTTACTAATACGACCGAACTAATGTTATCGGAAATTTAAATGTCACTATGAAAACAAAAACTATTTTTAACCACGAAAGTCTTCAAGATCGTAAAACGATTGTTAAGTACCTTAAGACCATTAACGACGGCATTACTAAAGGAGCCCTGTCTTTTGCGGATGATAGCAATGAAATCACACTGACTCCAGATGGAGTTATACGCTTAAAAGTGAAAGTATTGCGACAAAATAATCAGCGAGAGCTGCAAGTTTTGTTTAACTGGAAGGAACCGGATATTGAAGAAGTAGAAGACCCTGGTACATTGGTTATATCCGCTGACTAAATCAAATGAAATTAATCAACAGTAATATAGAAGAAAACCTTCGGTTTCAGATTATTGAAGTACAATCCCAACTTAAAAAAACTGCTAGATACATAAATAATCCCTCTCATGATTTACTCGATAGCATTCTTTCTCGAGATGACTATATCGATAACCTTAAAACATCCATTCAGAGTAAATGTTTTAGTCTGGCAACTGATAAAGCAAATGCTAATAAAATGGATACCCTCAAAGCCATTAATACGGTTGCCGCTAATCTTGAATCCATTGCAGATTTCTGTGAAAAAATTGTTAGACAAATTGCCTATGCCGAAAATCATGAAACATTCAAACATTATGACTTCAAACCACTCTTTACAGAAGTTACAGAGGGCATATCACTTGTCCATAATGCGGTAGTCAATGACGATGTAAAGACAGCCATTTCTATCTGCAAAATCGAAAAGACCATCGATAATTTATATGCAGATATTTTGGACAAAGTTTTACAAGAATTAAAAACAGGTAAACACACACAGAGTTTGATCACTACTATCTTCATTGCGAAATATCTAGAACGCATGGGCGATTCTCTTTTAAATATAGGTGAATCAATTATTTCTTCATTCCTTGGAGAGCGCATAAAAATAGAGCAATTTGAAGTTCTTGAAAAATCACTAATAGACATTGATCTCAATCCGACAATGCCAGACCTATCGCTGAAAGCGATGGGTGAAACAAAGTCTGGTTGTCGTATCAATCTAGTGTCTAATCTAAATAAAAACGAAACAGCTACCATGATGATTTTCAAGGAAGGTAGCCCTGCAAAATTACACAGTGAAAAAATGGGTGTGGATTACTGGAATACCCTAATGCCAGGAATTGTACCAACCATCTATGGCCATCATCAACAGGGTGACTCATCAGCCTTATTGTTTGAATATTTGAATGGTGATACGTTTGAAAAAATTCTTTTAAATGGGACAGATGAGGAATTTTCGAAAGCGAACTATGCGCTAAAAGAGACTCTCTCTTCAATATGGATAAAGACGAGACGAGACGAACAGAAACCAAGTCATTTTATCAAACAGATTCGCGAGCGAATCGAGAATGTCTACACGGTGCATCCTGACTTTTCAGCTAATGATATTTTTTTTGGCAACATCACTATCCCCTCATTTAAATCTTTACTTGATGAAGCTGAAAAAATTGAAAAACAAATCGCCTCACCCTTTTCTATTTTAACGCATGGCGATTTTAATATTGATAATATTATTTATGATGATCAGACAAACAAAATCCGCCTTATCGATTTAAATCGCTCCTCTATCGGCGACTATATACAAGACATTTCTGTCTTTATGGTGTCAAATTATCGCCTGCAAGTATTTGACAGCAAAGTGCGGCGCCGCATCAATCAAACTATTCGCAGTTTTTATATATTTGCGGCACTGGCTGCCAAGGAGGCCGGCGATAAAACATTTAATATCCGTCTTGCCCTTGGGCTGGCCCGCTCTCTTATCACCTCTACTCGATTTATTCTCGATAATGGCATAGCTTGCGACATGTTATTGCGTTCTCGCTATCTTCTAGAGGCTGTAGTGAATACTGATCCAGTAAACTATACCAAATTCAAATTACCTGAGGATGCAATCATTGCTTGAAAATAAATTACGTATAGGCGTGGTTGGCACACCCGGCGGCTGGTCTTCTGAAAAACTAGCTGATGCTGTTGAAGCGCAAACAGGTTCACGACTCCTTATCGATATAACCAAAATCGAGACTTGCCTGTCTAGCGGAAAAGTACATTTTAATGGCATTGATCTCACTTTGTTGGACGGCATTATCGTCAAAAAAATTAACCCAATTTATTCTCCTGTAGATCTCGAACGGCTAGAATTGCTGCGCTATCTACAGGCTCAAGGTGTGAGGTTTTTTTCGAAACCGGAAAATATTCAGCGGCTGATTAGCCGACTTGCCTGCACGGTTACTTTACGTAACGCCGGCATACCAATGCCGAAAACCATCATTACAGAGGATGAACAGCTTGCCAGAGAGGCAGTGCAGAAACTAGGTAGCGTGGTATTGAAACCACTGTTTTCCACAAAAGCACGTGGCATGATGATCGTTAATTCCAGCGACAGTGATGTACAGGAAAAAATTTGCGCATTCAAGCAGGCAAATACTATGATGTATATTCAGCAGATGGTGGACATCCCGGGGCGTGATCTCGGTGTTGTGTTTCTTGGTGGTAAATATTTAGCCACTTATGCGCGTCAGGGCAGTAATGACAGCTGGAACACTACTATTAATAGTGGCGGCCATTATATAGCACATGAACCTTCAGCCGAAATATTGCAGCTAGCCGAAAAAACGCAAGCCCCCTTCTCTCTAGACTTTACCTGTGTCGATGTTGTCGAAACTGTAGACGGGCCAATGGTATTTGAAGTCAGTGCGTTTGGCGGTTATCGCGGTTTACTGGATTCGCATAGAATTGATGCAGCGAAACTATATACCGATTACGTTTTAAAAAAATTGCAGGCATGACAATCAAGAGATATTCATTACATGACTAGTATTTTAACGAGCAATGACATGACAACTATCGAAACACTTTCTAATCAAATTCATAAAGACCAACCCATTTCGGACAGATTGAAACTCAAATTTGGCCAATGCCGTATCGATCTCGATACAAACTCAGCAAAACTGGTAAAACTACTCGAAATATATTTCGAGCCTTTTTTAAATAATGAAGGTGCAGCTGATATCCAGCTAACAGCGCTGGAAATGACGCCACCAGAACTTGGCATCGAGTTCACAGACTGGGTACGTGATCCTGGCAAGGTCGGACGAAAAGACTCCTTCGCCGATTTAGCTGACGGCCGTGTCTGCAGAAAAGTGCTCACCGGCATGCAGTACTTGCTAAGTGATAAAGAAAGCCTTGTATTCGGTGAGTGCCTGAAAAATGATAACCAGGTAATCAACTTTCTTATCTCGCTATACATTACCTGGCTGCTACATAGAAATAATGTTCTGTGTCATGCTGCTGCTCTGTCTATGAACGACAAGGGATTTGCAATTGCTGCTTTTTCTGGTGGTGGAAAATCCACACTTGCACTGCATCTAATGCGAAAAGGCTTTGATTTTGTCAGCAATGACCGAACCCTTATTGGTAAAAATAATGACGCAACCTACATGAGTGGTGTTCCCAAGCAACCACGCATCAACCCCGGTACCGTTTTAAATAACCCAGCATTAGACGGTATTATTTCAGAAAGTCGGCTTGAACAGTTAGTAAAAATCAATGCACAAGATATCTGGGATCTCGAAGAAAAATATGATGCGGATGTGGAAGCAATATTCGGTCAGGGAAAATTTCAGCTATTTGCTAAATTAGATGCATTCGTCATCCTCAACTGGAAGCGTGATGACACTGCAGAGACACAATTTAACCGTGTTAATATTCGCCAGCGCCCTGACCTACTTCTAGCTGTAATGAAATCACCCGGTCCTTTTCATATGATGCCCGGTAATAAAGCCCCCGCCAGTATCATTGAGACCAATCCTGATGATTACATTCCTGTGCTGTCTGAAATCGCTGTTTATGAAGCAACGGGAGCTGTCGATTTCGATAAGGCCGTGGATTTTTGTGTAAAAGAATTTACTTAATATATTCTATTACTAAATGAATCGTTACAGATTTAATCTGAAACATGGAAATAATAACTGTCGATAAATTGATTTTCTTCAAGCCACAGTAAGCATTATATTAAATATTGTTAACAACATAACGCTGACTATTAGATGAATAATATATGGCTGATTAGACATGGTGAAAGCCACTCTAATATCGGCAAAAAGACGATGCACCCGGCCATGTCAAGCTTGACTGTAACTGGCTCATTACAGTCTGAAAACATAGCTGACTATATTGATATCCAACCGGATATCATCATACATTCACCCTATATAAGAACGCTGCAATCGGCACAACCCACGATCAATAAATTTCCCGGGGCCACAGTAGATGAATGGCCAGTTCAAGAATTTATCTATCTGCCTCATGAAAAATATCTGAACTCTACCCAGAGTGACCGAGAGCCCGCAGTCGATGAATACTGGAAACAATGTGATTCGTGGCAAAAAAACTCTGATGAAGCAGAATCATTTATCGAATTCTTTGATCGTATGGACATTATTTTTCAACAATTAAAACACATCAATGGCCATGCTATTGTCTTCACGCATGGGCATGTGATCAGAGCGATGATATGGAAAATAATTACTGGTAGCCTGCAAAAAGATAAAATAGGAATGGAAAAGTACAGGAGTTTGAGACATGCTTTATACATACCTAACGCCGTAATATTAAAAATAAACATGGATGGGTCTGATCTATGTATGAGTCAGATGATCACTACGCACTTAAATCCTAAGCTACTGACATAAAACATTTTCAATAATCTGGATTAAGATTAAACAGAGTAATACCTCGGAAAATATCATAAATGAAAATAAAAATTGTTAACACCGAAAAAGCTATCATTTTTGATGGTGACAACATATTGTGGTTCTGTCGCAACAGCTCATAGGGTCGAATACAGATAAAGACTTAGGCCTGTAAGTCCGCCCACTCAGACCTGGTGTATGCTTTAATACCCAGCGCATGCAGCTCACCAGTTTGAATAAGGTGATTTACCGTGGCATAGACCATTTTCTGTTCAGCCAACATGCTTTTACCTTCGAAGGCATCACTAATGACCGTACACTCCAGGTTACAAGCTTCACCTGAAATAATCGCTTCTGCACCTTCAATACCATCTTCAATCAGCTTTTTTACATCATCCGGGGACATATCTATCTCTAAAATCGTTATCTGAGAGTGAATGGTACACTGCCTTGCCTGATTTTCAACCGGCTGTATATCAGGGTTTAGATATATATTGATTTACTCACATCACATCGAGACAATATTACCGAATCAAGGTAGCATTAGCGCCGATTAAACGCCCACCACGATGACTGAACTTAGCTTATGACCGCCACCCAAATAAACCCCGTATGCTGCCTACTCTACTGCCGCCCCGGATTCGAAAAAGAAACGGCCTCGGAAATTATGCAAATTACTCAGGCATATGACATTATCGGTTACATTAAAGCCAAAGAAGACAGTGGCTATGTAGGTTTTTACCCAACATCTGAAACATCATTAAATGAGTTCAATCAAAGCATACAATTCAACAAGCTCATATTCGCTCGGCAATCTATTTTTGTTAGTGAAATCATCAGCAATCTACCCCCCACGGATAGAATCACACCCCTGCTTGCATCCATTCAAGCACTGCAACTGGAGTTTTCACAGCTATTACTAGAAACCCCCGACACCAATGACGGCAAGGAAATGAGTGGTTTTTGCAAAAAGTTTTCTACACCTCTGACTATCGCATTAGAAAAGAAACAGCTGATTAATAAAAAAAGCCCATGGCGATTACACCTGTTTTTTCTAGATTCAGCCAATATATATATTGGCTTAACGCATATAAGAAATAGCTCTGAACACCACATGGGTATTTTACGTTTACGTATGCCCAGCTCCGCACCTAGCCGCTCTACATTAAAACTAGAAGAAGCCTTTAAGACCATGCTCACTGAGAACGAGCAACAAAGATATCTGGCCAATGGCATGATGGCGGTTGACCTGGGCGCCTGCCCTGGCGGCTGGACATGGCAATTGGTTAATCGCAGCATTCGCGTGAATGCAATTGATAATGGCGCGATGGATGCCAGGCTAATGGAAACCGGTTTAGTTAAAGAAATTAAAGCCGATGGCTTTAAATACCGGCCTGAAAAACCGGTGGACTGGTTAGTCTGTGACATGGTGGAACGCCCAATGCACATTACACGTTTAATCGCCCGCTGGTTTACGGAAGGGCAATGCAAACACGCCGTATTTAACTTAAAACTACCGATGAAAAAACGCTACGATATGGTGATGGACTGCAAAAAATATTTACAAGATGAATTAGATCAACTGGATATTGATTATCACATCAGCATCAAACAGTTGTATCACGACCGTGAAGAAGTGACCTGCCTTATACTCAGCCTATAAGCTACTTATACGCAAAAATTACTCCGATTTAAATTGCTATAAAATCATCTATACTTAACCATTAATAAGAAACTACAACGTATTAATAAAGGGACGATAGATGGCTCGAATTATGGCAGTTGATGACGCACTCGCAATTCGCAGTGCAGTAAATTTAATATTATCTCACCATGGTCACGAAGTTTTTATTTTTGAACACGCTAAGGATGCACTCGAATTTGCGCGTGAGAATAGTGTTGATTTAGTCATTACAGATTTAAACATGCCAGAAATGAATGGCATGAGTTTAATCACCAACCTCAGACGACTGGAGAGCTATGCACACACACCCATCTTAATCATGACAACAGAAACCGCTGACTATAAAAAGAAAAAAGGCAAGTCGGTAGGTGCAACTGGCTGGATTGCAAAACCCTTTACTGAAGAAAGAATACTAAAAGCCCTGGACAAAGTTTTAAGCTAGTTGGTGATGCTAATCACCACACCCTAAGCCAACGTTACCATAAGACTCATTCAGCTTTCAGTGCCTTAGCATGGTAAGCAATGTGCTCACCTATAAACGTAGCAATAAAATGGTAACTATGATCATAACCATCTTGCATACGTATCGTTACAGGCTGCCCGGCTTCATCGCACGCGGCCTGAAAGTTTTCTGGCAACAATTGCTTATCATCATAAAATTCATCTGCAATGCCTTGATCGATTAATATACCGACCACTTTTGCACCTGTTTTAACCAAAGCCGTCGCGTCATACTGTTCCCATGCAGTCGTATCATCGCCTAAATATGCAGTAAAGCAGCCTTTACCCCAGGCACCATTAAGTGGATTACAAATAGGCGAAAAAACCGATACCGATTTATAATCGTTGGGATTTTTAAGCGCGCAAATTAAAGCACCATGCCCGCCCATTGAATGACCTGAAATAGATTTAAGGCCAGCGATTAAAGGTAAATTTACTTCAAGCAAAGTGGGCAACTCTTGAGTCACATAATCATACATTTGATAATGTTTTGCCCACGGCACCTCGGTTGCATTCACATAAAACCCGGCACCTTTACCCAAATCATACCGTGCCGCTTCATCTGCCACATCATCTCCACGCGGGCTGGTATCAGGAAAAATCAAAGCGATACCATGTTCAGCTGCATAACGTTGGGCACCGGCTTTAGTGCGTACATTATCGTCGGTACAGGTTAAACCCGATAACCAATATAAAGCGGGCACATCGTTATTTTCTGCCTGAGGAGGCAAGTAGACAGAAAATGTCATCTCGCAGTTACATACGCTCGAATGATGTGTATAGCGAGTTAGGTAACCACCAAATTCTTTTATGCTTTCAATTTTTTGCATGACCGTAAAACGAACCTTAATTATTGTACTGATTAAAATATAATGACAGAACGAATACTCTCACCACGGTGCATTAAATCAAAGGCTCTATTTATATCTTCAAGCGGCATAGTATGCGTAACTAAACTATCCAGTTCAATTTCACCCGCCATATAGCGATCGACATAACCAGGTAACTCCGTTCTCCCTTTTACACCACCAAAAGCAGTACCTTTCCAGGTACGGCCCACAACCAAATTAAATGGCCGTGTTTCAATTACCTGGCCTGCTCCAGCTACACCTATTACGGTTGAAACACCCCAACCCATATGTGTACATTCCAATGCATCGCGCATCACATGTGTATTACCTATACACTCAAATGAATAATCTGGGCCACCATTGAAGGTATCTTGCATGTATTCTACAAATGAACCATCTATGTCATTCGGGTTAACAAAATCCGTTGCACCCAGTTGCCTGGCAAACTCAAATTTATCCGGGTTTATATCAATTGCGATGATACGCTCCGCACCTGCCATGACTGCACCTTGTACACAGGACAAACCTATTCCGCCCAAACCAAACACGGCAACTGTAGAGCCCGGCTCTACCTTGGCTGTATTTAATACCGCACCAATACCTGTGGTAACTCCACAGCCCAACAGACACACTTTATCAAGCGGTGCCGCCTTGTTTATTTTAGCCAGAGCAATTTCTGGAACAACGGTATATTCAGAGAACGTTGAGCAGCCCATATAATGAAAAATATCTTTGCCGTTTTTAGAAAAACGACGCGTGCCATCTGGCATGTAACCCGTCCAGACCGTTGAGGCAATCGACTGGCACAAATTCGTTTTGGGCGAATGGCAATACTCACATTCACCACATTCTGGTATATACAATGGAATAACATGATCACCGACTTTCAGGCTAGTAACGCCTGGGCCCAGCTCAACGACTTCGCAGCCACCTTCATGTCCCAATACACAGGGAAAAGAACCTTCAGGGTCATCACCAGAAAGCGTAAAGGCATCCGTATGGCAAACACCTGAAGCGATAACCTTCAGCAGTACTTCTCCGTGCTTTGGCCCCATCACATCGACTTCTTCAATTTCGAGGGCTTGTTTAACAGCCCAGGCAACAGCCGCTTTTGCTTTCATATGCTTCTCACTTGTATTTTCAGGTACGCATTAAAAATTGCTGATAAATAATAATCAATATGAATCAGGACTACTAGCTTTGAATCATTTATTAATATAAAAGGGAAACAATGAGCAATAGCATCCTCAGTATCTTTGAGGTTAAACCTGGAGTGTCATTAATTAATAAAAGCCAAGGTCTATTGGCTATAATATTTTGAAGATTTTATGTGATTTAAATGGAATGATATTTAGTGTTTATAATTGCAGGTTAATAGCAAATATAGTTCTTAGTCTGTACGTGGATCCATCTCTACAGCAGCCGTGCCGGTACGAGCCATGGGTACAAAATCATTTTGATCTTCTGCCGGAACAGGATCACTGATATGCATTCGATGAAAGGCAAATAAGAACAGAAATCCAAAAACAACAGAAAAATAAATCATTAGTCCTTGTGGCCCAATAAATTGCATAAATATACCGGCGATAATTGGGCCGATTGCTGCACCTATTCCATTTAACAACAGCAAGCCCCGCGTGGCATCCATCACTTCAACCGGCTCTATGTGATCATTTGTATGAGCAACAGACAATGAATACACTGAAAAAGAAAAGCCTCCATAAAATATAGCACTAAGCATAAGCCCAATTTGCGAACGCCCAGAAAATATAAAAACACTTAATGCCATCAGCATTGCAATAAAACATACAGCCATTAACACTTTGCGTCGATCATGACGATCAGACTGACTTCCAATGGGCACTTGCAGTAGAGCCCCGCCGAATATAATAGCACTCATAAAAATTGCAATATCAACTTCAGAGTAACCCATATTATGCGCATACAATGCACCTAATCCCCAAAAGGCACCGTTACCTAAACCAGTAACTAAAGCCCCAGCAACACCCAAGGGTGAAATATTAATAAGGCGTCGTAAAATTAACTTAGGCACAGCCACTTGTGTAGGCTGTGATAAACGTGTAATAGAGATTGGCACCAGAGCCAGTACAAAAAATATTGCACATAAAGCATACGTGGCTAGCGCACCCGCCCCGTAGAATAAAATTAAATACTGGCCTACACCTAGAGAAAATAATGTGACAGAAACATAGACAGAAAATATCTTACCTCTGTACTGACTGGGTATTAATGTATTCAACCAGCTCTCAACAACCAGATAAAGCCCCACCATCGTGACCCCTGAAATGATACGTAGAAACCACCAAACGACAGGATCAACAATCAAACCGTGAAGAATAACCGACACTGAAGCAAATGCAGCGAATACAGAGAAAGCGCGAATATGCCCTACTTCACTTATAAGACGAGGACAAAGATAGGAACCGATAACAAAACCAACAAAGAAAGCGGACATTATGATACCAGTAACGGCATCAGAAAAAGACTCTAATCCAGCATGTATACTAAGCGCCGTTCCTAAGAGACCATTACCTATGAGCAATATGCCAATCGCAAGTAACAAGGAAAATATTGAATGTATTTTAGATAACATTATTGCAGGGTAACATACAAGAAAAGGTGTGGGATCATTATAAAAAACGTTAGATGAAAATTTCAACCAAAATTTACCCAATATTTATTAAGTGCAAATGCAGCCTTTACACAGTTCTTCAAATCGAGATAGCACTATATAGATAATAATTTAATTTAATAGCCTTATTAAATTTTTGAGCCCTGCTTGATCAAGGGCATTATTAAACAACTTTCGTATAGATGAAGCACTTTCCATAGACAATGCCTCTTCAAGCAATTTTTCTGTCTGTTGCCGGGTAAACGATCGGATAGTTTTTTTTACTTTTAACAAACTACTGGTACTCATACTCAAACTATCAACTCCCATACCTACTAATGCCAATGCAGATGCGGGATCTCCTGTCATTTCACCACATACACTTACCGGTTTGTTATGCGTATGCGCAACCTTAACTACGTGATTAATGGCAATTAGGACAGATGGATGCATAGAATCAAACAGCCTGGCTACCTGTTTATTATTTCTATCCACCGCTAATAAATATTGAGTGAGATCATTACTACCCACGGAAAAAAAATCCACACGTTTTGCCATGGCATCCATTTGATATACTGCTGAAGGCACCTCAATCATTATGCCAATCAATGGAAATTCAACCTTTATACCTTCACTAAATAATTCCTGATGTGCCCTTCTAATTAAAACCAATGCCTCGTCCACTTCACTAACATCACAAATCATAGGCAGCATTAAACGTAAATTATTTTCGTAAATATTAACTTTTAGAATAGCTCTTATTTGAGTTAAAAATATTTCAGGATGATCTAACATAATGCGAATACCACGCCAACCTAAAAATGGGTTTTCCTCAAGCACAGGAAAATATGGCAATCCTTTATCGCCGCCTATATCAAGAGTACGAAACGTCACAGGGCGAGGAGAAAATTGCTGTAAAACCTGTTTGTAAATATCCGCTTGTTCATTCTCACTGGGAAAGCCATCACGTATCAAAAAAGGTATTTCAGTTCGATATAGCCCGACACCTTCTGCACCACTTTTTAATGAAGGTGAAATATCTTCCAACAAACCTGTATTTACGTAAAGGGGAATATGCACGCCATCCAATGTTTCTGATGGCTTATTTATATAATCATTAAGCTCCTCATTAAGCGAGTTATCTTCTTCAATTAGACGAGAATATTCATCTAGAATAGCTTCCGATGGCTTGATATAAATTTGACCTCTATATCCGTCAACAATTATTTTTTGGCCCGCGATATGATTCACTGGCAAGTTATCTATACCCATTACCGATGGAATATTTAATGCTTTAGAGAGTATCGCCACATGTGAAGACGCTGATCCCTTTGTAGATATAATACCTACAAGGTGCTGCATAGGAACTTCTGAAAATTGAGACACGCTAACTTCTTCACCAACAAGAACAACAGAGCCAGTTACATCTTGAGTGCGTGTATTATTTGATTGCAAATGCGCCAATATACGCCGACCTAAATCTTTAATATCAACCGCACGTTCACGTAAATACTCATCTTGCATGGCATCAAACTGCCTAACATGCTCAGTAATTGTTTCTCGCAATGCGCCTTGCGCCCATTGCCCCGCTTTAATTCTATTAATAATGGTTTGAATTAATGATTCACTCTGCAACATCAAACTAAACACATCAAATAATGCCAGTTCTTCAGAAGATATAAGCCCTTCCATTTTATGGGATAGGTCTTTAAATTCTAAATCGACATTACTGATAGCCTGTTTAAACGCATTAATTTGTTCGTCTATTTCAATCCCTGCTATATTTTTGTCCGGTACTGCATCTATATTAGCCGGAGGAAACACAACAACGGCTTCACCAATGGCAATCCCTGGTGAACCACTTAAGCCCTGCATATTTAAGGAATGGCCTTCCTCATTATTCAGTAACAGCTTTAATTCACCCATTTTTTCTGCGTATGAGATCCCGCCAGCCAATTGGGCGGCTAGTGTCACTAAGAATGTTTCATCATTTGCAGAAAATCGACGTTTCTTAACTTGCCTGACAACCAGCACGCCGAGCACGCGACGATGTTGAATAATGGGCACACCTAAAAAGCCATGAAATGAAACTTCATCCGTTTCTGTAACAAAGTGATAATTAGGGTGTGTATGAGCATCTTCAATATTAACCGCCTCGGCCTGATTGACAACCATGCCGATTAAGCCTTGATTTTGCTCAAGCTTAATTTTACCTATAGCATCCTTATTTAAGCCATCTGTTGCCATCAGGACCAGTTGATTGCTTAAACTGTCACGAAAGTAGATAGAAACAACATCGACACACATCACCTGCTTTATGCGTTGAACAATAATATTAAGCGCTGAGACCAGATCAGTCGCTTCATTGACCTCATGTACTATGCTCTTAAGTGTGTCGAAGATTTTATTTTTCATCTATTTCTCTAGCAACTGATTATATGAATTGTAGAATAGACTTAATTTTTAACTGCGACAATAAAAAAAGCCTCGGTTTTACCCGAGGCTTCCTAGCTCTACAACAACGTAACCGTAGGTTACATATCAATAATGACTATCGATCCTGTGACGGCGCATCGGCAGATGGCTCCGCGAAACTCTCAATACATTCTTTAATATAAGAACTTTTTTCAGCGGCATCTTCTATACCTGACATCTCAGCCTGTTCCGTGCAATATGCATTATAGTCGGCATCTGAATTCTCCATATCCGCAGCATTTGCCACATTCAGTGTTAATGTTAAAGACAAAACAGCCAGCATTTCAACAAGCTTCATTTAAGTAACTCCAATAGTAAAACTCGTAATAGTTACTGTAGACTAGCTACAGCAGGTGCATTTTTACGTTAATAGTTATTTTAAGTAAAGATAATAAAACTGCATGTAACGATCATATTTTTAGATTAAAATAAGCTGAGACAAGCTTGTTTATACAGACCCAAAGCTCAACTTATAACTCAATGGCACCCATCGTGCTGGAAAAACACATTAATGGATGTTGGACTACTAAAAGCATTTCTTGAAGTATATCGGACAAGTCATTTTGGACGAGCCGCAAACAATCTATTCATCAGTCAATCGGCTATAAGTGCTCGTATAAAACAGCTTGAAGATGAGCTAGGAACGCGCTTATTTACGCGTGACCGTAATAATATTGAATTAACGACCTCAGGTAAAAAATTCCTCTCCTACGCAGAAAATATATTAAACACATGGAATAGAGCAAAACAAGAAATAGCCATTCCTGAGGGAGTAAGCACACTTCTAAATATTGCCGCACTACCAAGCATTTGGGACATATTTCTTGAAAACTGGCTGAGCTGGGTTCATACAGGCAATGATGCCATTGCCCTGCAAGCTGATGTGATGGGGGCAGACTCTATAATTAGAAGCCTGTTAGATGGCATATTAGATTTAGGGTTTGTATTTGATCCACCTAAAACGCCACAATTACTGGTTAAAGAATTGCTACCTATGCCATTAATTATGGTTTCCAGCAACCCTTCAATGACTGCTGCTGAAGCAGTGCTAGAAAATTACATTTTTGTAGATTGGGGCACCTCTTTTGGAACGATACATGCCAGACAATATCCAGATATCCCTCCGCCAAAACTGCGGGCAAGTGTCGGCAGAATTGCCTGGGGATTTATAAATAACTTTGGAGGCTCTGCATATTTACCAAAAGCAATGGTTATTGATAAACTAGGGGATAATTTATTTCAAGTAGATGACGCGCCAATCATTCAGAAAGAAGCTTATGCAGTATATTCACAAACAAGCACAAAAAAAGAAACGATTGAACAATCCTTAAGCTGGTTTGATAAGCTTTAGATTAGATCATCATAGTAATCATTGTCGTCAATGCAACCTGTATCATCATAGTAACCGTTATCGTCATAACTGCTATTTAGAATTCTATCGAGTTCTTTTTCTTCTCTTATCTTTTCCAGGCGCCGCCGTGCGGTAAAGTGTTTGTACGATTCATTAAATTTTGATTCCACACTATCAAAATCATCAATAAAATCATAATCACCCTCTAAATAATCATCATTATTAAGTTTTTTCGCCATCTGATGTTCACTCTCTATACGCGTTCATGCCAATGTGGTTAATTCCCAATATTAATCATGAAAATATAGCTGTAAAGAAAATAATTCTGATCAACACGATTCATCATTTCGATTACCATTCACCGACTTACCTATCCCTCTATCATGATCATAAAAGTTATAGATAAAAAACTAATCAATAATGCAATGCCACAGGTTGGGAAATATCCTTATGACTCAAAGCTTCTCGTATAAAAACGCTGTAATTTTCATCAATACCGATTGGCTTGAAGCCTTTATTTAAAAGTAAATCACTCATTTTATTTGATGCTACAGAGCACTTTGCATATATATTTTCATGGGTAGAACGATTAATAATCTCATCAATAACACCTCTTCCATACCCTTTACTTTGATATTTTTTAGTTATGGAAATAGCATAAATTTCTACATCGAATGAATTTTTCGTATACTGGCTTAGAACAAACAGGCCTATTCGCATATTATTGAGAATAACAATAAAGGCCCTGGCATATCTTTCGTCTAACAACTTACTATTAACAACCACCGACTGCATCTCTTTTTTCATCCATCTGACCATTTCTTCGTTTTCAGCATCAAACGAATAATGACCTTTTTTCGCGCCATATAGAATATGAGAATACATGAATCCAAGATCCGTAATATTCGATTTTCTGATAACCAACATAATTTTTAACAGCCACTCATAATACCCGGATATTAGTTAAAGACATTATGGGAATCTAATTTTATATTTAGATGGTAACGATCTGATTTAGCGATCGTAATAACCGAAATGATTTTAAAATTTATAAAATACCCGCCAAAAACGACAGGTAAATATTAGACCCACAACAATACACGCTCATATCAACCGCACTTGTTGCGCTCAAAACTTAATCCAGCGATCAAATACCTTAAATAAGTGATATATTTTTTGAATTTTTCACACCCACAAAAAACATATTAAACAAGCACCACAACCAATATAAGCTAATGTTTTCATTAACTAAAATGGCATATAACATTGGCAATTAAAAATTCACCTACACATTATATATATACACTCCCAGCGGCTACTCTTAAACACATGGGTAATATAATTAATAATTCCTGTATTGCTAATAATAAATTCTAAATGTATAAATCGAATTTTAGTGGCCCCATACATCCACAAAACAAGAAAACAGATCCCTGTTCTGTTTTTAAATATTCGTTATATTTGAAGAAGGCAACATAAAACGATGTATCCAGAACATTTTGGTAACAACCCATTATTTCCCTCTAAGGATGACTTTGAGGTAATCATGAAAAATGATCAATCCGGTCTTGGCGTTGTTACGTATAGAGATTTCAATAAAGGTGATTTAATCGCTGAACTAAACGGACAATTCATCCATGACATTCGCCAGCACAGCCTGCAAATTGATGATGAAACACATCTTTATGATGTGTATTTTTCTGGTTACTTTTTGCACTCTTGCGAGCCCAACATTACTCTGGATATGAAGAACTTGATGGTGCATGCTCTAAAGCCGATTAAAGCTTACGACTTCCTGTATATGGATTATGCTGAAACAGAACAAAAATTGTATAAGCAATTTCCATGCAGCTGTGGCTCGGCACAATGCCGTGGCTGGATCACAGGCTACAATGAAGGCATTAATGAATCTGATATGCAATATCAAAATTTTGCGCAGATAAGAAAAATTGCGGTATGACCAGTCACACTGACTGGTGGCACCGTTCCGACCTCTGTATTATAGATAACGAATTAGACTTTGCCGCTCGCCGCGTTAGCGAGCTTGCGGCACAGTTTGATTCGCCTGCATTTTTTTACAATGCTCATCGTGTAACAGAAAAACTCAACGGCCTGCACAGTTCTCTCAATAGTGCAGGGTTTAACGGTCGATTCAAAATTCATTATGCTATGAAGGCAAATCGCTTTGCCCCACTGCTAACGCATTTAAAAAACACAGGATTATGCGGTATTGACGCCTGCTCGCCTGCAGAAATTGAACATGCGATTAGTTGTGGCTTTAATCCATCAGACATATCATTCACCGCAACTAGCCTTTCACAAAAAGACCTGCTGCAATTAAGTCGGTATGAAGATGTGTTCATTAACTGTGATTCTTTGCACACCATTAGACACATCGGGGAGCTCTGTCCTGGGCGAGACATAGGCATACGCATTAATCCTGAAATTGGCATTGGCTATGCGGAAAATGAAAAACTTCGTTACAGCGGCAATGCCAGCACCAAGTTCGGCATATATCGTAAGCAGTTCGATGAAGCTCTGTCCTTGGCTAAGCAATATGGCCTAACGGTGAAGAAAATCCACTTCCATACCGGTTGTGGTTACTTAAACCAACAGCTTGATTCATGGGATGCGGTTATCAAGGAATGCCTGTGGTTTATTGATCAGCTAGATACCCTGAGCTCTGTCAACGTAGGTGGTGGCCTGGGTGTGCCGCATACTGAACTTGATACACCATTAGATTTAACACAATGGGCGCAAATTCTTGCAGATAATTTTGTTGATAGACCCCTATCCATTGAAATTGAACCGGGTGATTATCTAGTCAAAGATGCCGGTATTTTATTACTAACCGTTAACTCTATTGAACAGAAAAAGAACACCACTTTTGTGGGAGTGGATGCAGGCTTTAATATTGCGGTAGAACCCGCTGTTTATGGGCTGCCTTTTTTACCTGTACCAGTACGAGTTAATAAAGGCGAGCATCAGCTTGTTTCATTGGTAGGTAATATTAATGAGGCGCTGGATGTGTGGTACCACAATATAAGCCTACCGCCTTTAAATGAAAACGATGCTATCGTGTTAATTAATGCCGGAGCCTACTCTTCATCAATGGCTTCTAATCATTGTATGCGTGGAAGCTTCAAAGAGTTTTTACTTTTTTAACACCTCACTGGCTTCATCCAACAGGATGAAGTCTGCTTTTAATTATGCATTAATTATCTGTTCGGCTATTCCGGCTTATTAAATAAAATAGTTGCCGTGGATATACGACTGTACAATTTTATGGTTCTTCGATGAGGCGCCCAATTAATAAGAAAGGTAGCAATCGCGTTCCATAATGATACCCATGCGGCCACGTTGAGCCCTTCAGCAAATACATGAGTAATAACAGTATCACCCTCAGTGATATTTTGATTAATCCACACAGATAAAAAAAGAATAACGACACCGATAATAAACAGTATAAACGACGTTTGTTTCATCCTCGAAAACTCACGAAGTTCCAGGTCCGATAAATATTGAAAGTAATTATAGATGCTCGTTTTTACACGCGATGTTAAACTCTCGTCCGCGACCGTATCGAGACGGAACTGAATAATAAAATCCTCTTTACCGATTTCACTAGCCGAATCAATCAAATATTCGGCAAGATCCTGGTCAAGGTCTTTTTTCACATACGCTGTATGTTTATCGAAATCATTATATAGATCCTCAACTTTTCCAGCGGTAATATCTATAATTAATTCATTATCAGCGGAACGAATATAACGATCGAGTATATTTTTTCTCATTTAAATCACGCCTAAATTCAACATGAAAACAGCTTTAAAATTAATTTTTAAGAAGAAAAAATAATTTACTGAATATACTATTTTTTAATCTAATTTAATGCGATTTTCTAACCGATACCCATCATTAATCATGCTCAAAAATCAACCTCAAAAAACTTTATATCATGTGGCATTTTGCTCGAATTCGCCAGGCTTTCTTCCGTAGTAAAAACCAAAACCAATACGCAACACACCGAGAACCAAAAGAAGAAAACTTAACGCATAAATATCATCAGTTTTAAGCTTATGTTCAAATAAACCAATCATAATATCACGTAACACAAAAACAATACCCGCATCAAAGATAACCGGTAATCTTACTGTATGTTCCATGAAATATTGAAATAGTGATCTAGATAGTTCCAACAGTATAACGAGTGTAAGAACATCAGAAAAAATCTGCATATAGTTACCGGTTACACCGGTCTTACTAATTAACTCATATACCTCATAAAACAAGCGAAACGAGCCAATTAGCAATGCCAATGTAGTAAACAATAAAATAATGCCGAATATATAACCTGTCACTTTTTTAAACAGCCATTCCGGATTTTTCCATTCAGCATAGTCATTATTTGATTTCGACATTTTTCTCTTCTTTAAATTAATTAAAATACAACCAACTACGTCCACATAATTTAAAATCATTAAGATCATCAGTGGCGAGCATAATCATCTACATAATAGCAATAGCTTATTTGAGCTACAATATAATTCTCTACTATCTATTATTACCATGCATTTATTGTTGTAGCATATATATTCATTGTGAATCATAATAATTCACTACTTTCATATCGTTTTTGAGAACATCAGTGACTAATAAAATAGAATTACCCTATATAGAGCAGTTTTTTAGAGAAAGGCTCATCGAACTGCAAGCGGCTTTAGCCTCTCAAGAATTCTGGTTGCAGGTCGCGGTCATTGTTGGCGTTTTTATTTTAGCTCGCTGGTTTATAACGCCACGTCTTCAAATGTTTTTTATACGTCTCAACACGGCCAATGAACGCGTTAATAGTTTTAACCATATCATGTCCATTCTCAATGAGTTTTCAAATACTCTGGTATGGCTGACATTACAATGGATGGCCATACTGATTTTTTCACATCTAGAGAAAGTACATAATTTATTAATCCCTGTCGCCAGTTTGCTCAGTGCCTGGTTGTTAATACGTATTGCGTCAAAGTTACTAAAAAACAAAGCCACCTCGAACATTGTTGCCAGCGTGGCATGGACGATTGCCATATTAAATATTTTTGACTGGCTAGTCCCTACAGTTACATTTCTCGATAGCCTTTCAATAACCATAGGGGCTATTCGTTTATCTCCTTTAGTCGTTATTAAAGCGGGCGTTTCTTTATGGCTTTCATTGTGGCTGGCCAGTGTTCTCGCTGCTTTTCTTGATCGGCGTCTTGAAGGAACAGAAAATGTCACCCCTGCTATGCGTGTACTGAGTGTTAAGTTACTGCATATAGGCTTAATCACCGCCGCTTTTCTAATCACTTTTTCTGCTGTAGGCATTGATCTAACCGCGCTGGCGGTTTTTGGCGGCGCATTAGGCGTTGGTTTAGGCTTTGGCTTGCAGAAGATTTTTTCCAATCTGGTAAGTGGCGTTATTTTGCTTATGGATCACTCCATAAAACCGGGAGACGTGATAGCGGTGGGACAAACCTTTGGCTGGATAAACCATTTAAGCGCACGTTATGTATCCGTCATCACACGGGATGGTATAGAACATCTCATCCCAAATGAATCCCTTATTACAGAGCGAGTGGAAAACTGGTCATACAGTGATAATTTGGTAAGACTCAAACTTCCTATCGGCATTTCATATAAATCCGATGTCCGCTTAGCTATTAAGCTTTGCGTGGAAGCGGCAGTAGCAACACCTCGCATCCAACCAAAACCAGAGCCTAGATGTTTAGTAAAAGGCTTTGGGGATAGCTCAGTTGAGCTCGAACTACGCGTATGGATTGATGATCCCCCAAATGGTCGTTCTAATGTTTTAAGTGATGTTTTACTCGGTATATGGGATCGATTCCATGAGCATGGCATTGAAATACCCTTCCCTCAACGCGATTTACATATACGCAGTGGCATTGAGCACCTTGGTAAAAATAACAACGTTGAAAAAAATGAAGGTAATCAGACATGATGCAACTTATGTTGTGCACAAACAATGAAACACTGGTCGGTGGAAAAGAACTACTGCAAAAGTGGCGTGAGAATACTGATAGCTGGATATGGCTTGACCTCTACGGTGAAAAAGCTAATGAGGAAGAGACCTTTCTGATTGAACACTTTGCCCTGGATCATGCCCCGATCATTGAAGCACAGCGTGATCGTCACCCACCTAGCTTTGAAGTATTTGAAAAATACATTTTTCTATTATTAAAACCACTGGACGCAGAATCAAATTCCCTGGATTTCAATACGCTTCAACTGGCGATGTTTGCCAATGATCGTTTCCTGGTCACACGTCGTTCTAAAGAATCGCCCTACCTTGCAAAATTATGGCAAACAATTGATCAAGCCGATCATGTAGATGAAACACCTATGTCTATAGTCACGGCCATGTGCAGACGCGTTGCACAGCGTTATGGAAAAGTATTATTAGATTTAGAACAACGACTTGATATTATTGAAGACGAGTTATTTGATAGCCCGACAGATGCCTTAATGAAAGAGTTGGTGGGATATAATACCAGACTACGTAAGATGCATCGCATACTCACTTATTATGTAGACGTGTTCGCTACTCTACGCTCATACCTGCATCAAACAGATAGTCCACTGAATGATGAGGCCAATGACATTTACGCCATTATTGAACGTTTTAACAGCTTATCGACGCTGTATCAAAATGTAATAACCGACCTCGTTGATGCCTATATCAGCCTGAATGGACATAAGCTAAATCAGATAATGAAGGTACTCACAATTGTCACTGTGGTTTTTGTACCACTCACATTATTAGTCGGTATATACGGCATGAACTTTGAATACATGCCCGAACTTAAAAATGAAAACGGTTATTATATTCTATTATCAACAATGTCGACTATTGCATTAGTGATGCTGTTTTTGTTCAGACGTGTTCGCTGGCTGTAATATACTTTTAAGACTTTGGTGGCCAGACGAGGTGACGAATATTATTTTTACCAGATTTTTTAACATCGTACATTAAGTCGTCCACCATCTTCATCATGTCTCGACTGGTATTCATGACTTCAACAAAAGTGACTACCCCGATGCTAAAGGTTACTGGCCAGCTTTTCTCATTCATCGCGTCGAGCAAATCATCCTGTAATTTTTTCAATACCGTTGTTGCCGCCTCTTCTTCTAACACTGGAAATAATACTGCAAATTCATCACCACCCAGTCTAGCGGCATAATCTGTAGCACGTATAGTTGCTAATAATTTATCACCGACTACCTGTAACAATTCATCACCGACATCATGTCCCAGACTGTCATTTACATACTTGAAATTATCCAGGTCTAAGTAAGCAACCGTAAAGGGCTCTGGATGGCGATGAGCTCTGAGTTGCTCTCGTTCTAGCTGCTCTTGAAAGAATCGTCTATTTGACAAGCTTGTTAGTGGATCCGTATCCGCAAGGCTTTCTTCAAGTAATAGTTTTTCATGCACTAACAATAAGAGCCGCCAGATAATAATATAAAAACACAACCTCACCAGCGTATTCCAGATAGGAATGAGCATGCTTGAATACTCTGTGTGTGATACCCAATCTGCCGCTAACCAAATACTGGCTGATGCTATGGCTAAAATTAGACCTATCATTTTCCCGCCATACCAGGTAGCCAACATAATAGGCACGGTATAGAAAACTGAAAATGATATTTCAGGCCCAATGAGATAATCAAGAATACCTAACATAAGGCTAGCTAACAGCATAAACTGCATGCATTGCCTTGCATTCAAATTTTCAAGGTATACATTGAAGTATTTAAACAACTCAAATCCTCAAGAAAAACCAACAATGGATAATAAAATTAATGATTAATAATAACTTAAATTATTTGTAACATTTATGTTTATAATATCAGGTTAATCACAATATAAATTCCACAGTGTTCTATAGTACTTAAATTGAATTCGCTCAAACACAGCATACTGCTTTCCAGTATTTAACACTTATATTGCTTACTTCTTTAGAAGGTAATATAAAACAAATATCCCCTGCTCAGGATTTCATGAACAAGCCTCTATTACTGAGCAAATGGAGCAGGTTATTGGAAGCCTAAAAGCCAATGATAACGATGCATTAATGCATAAATTCATTCATATACCTGGATACCTGGAATATGACCCGGTTTTATTCGGCAACTAGTATTGCATTATACCCCTGAGCATTAATCGTATCTATTATATCGGTTGATGATGCACTGCCTTTTGCAATGAGCATACTAGATTCATAATCTGCTTCCACAAATTCTATGCCCTGCATATTATTTACTGCTTTTTCAATTTTTTGTTCACAAAAACTATTTCGCATCCCATTCACTCTAAAAAAATACTGCTCTGACATACATAACCTTTATTTTATTTAATAAAATCTTTTCATTAGTAAAAATATAGCGAAAAAAAACAATCCATATTAAAATTATGCCACTCACCATTTCGCCAATCATCGGAACCGCTATGCGGCGCACCAAAATAATCAACAACTTGTTTCACGGCCATATGCCAATGCACCATACAGGCCTATATCTTCCTGCACAATTAATTTGATGGCTATTTTTTTCATATTTGATGACATCATAGCTTTACCATTAAAGGCTTCGATGAAGAGTGAACTCTGTATTTTCTCGCGTATTATTGGTGCTATACCCCCCGCGATATATACTTCCCCAACCGGGTAATAACTTAATGCGGCATTACCTGCTGCTGCGCCATAGATTTCTACAAAGCATTGCAGTGTTCTGACACAAAGCTCATCACTATTTGCTAGTGCCGCATTAGAAATAACTTGTGCGATATTTTGCCGAGTAAATTGCTCCCTTATTTCTTTTGATTCCTTGATACCAGTCTCCTGATGCAAAAACCTGTAAATAACTTCAAAGCCTCTACCAGACAGCAGCTCTTCCAGACTGACGTGTGTAAATTTTTGTTGTAGCCAGATAAGCAATCTGGATTGGAGCTCATTTTCTGGCGCAAAACCAATATGCCCCATTTCACTCGAAATAATATGATAACGATCATTTGCCCAGAAACGACATGAAACACCTAAGCCAGTTCCCGCACCAATAACAACTGAACTTAAAGGCACATGCTCATCTGAGCGCTGCATACCTTGCTGAATAAGAATAAAGTCTTTTTCTGAAAGATTGCCAACCCCATAAGAAACGGCAAAAAAATCATTAATTAACTTCACATTAGGGGCTTTTAAAACATCACTTATTATTTTTTCTTTAATGACCCAGGGAAGATTGGTAACAGATACCTGATTACCTGTAACAGGCCCAGCCACACCAATACAGACTGCATCAATAAGCAGTAAATTATTAGTTTCTTCTATGAATTTGAGTAAAACTTCGTAAAAATCCGCATATTCCTGACTCGCATAATCTTTTCTATAAAGAACATTGATGCCTGCACCATTAGATTCAGCTAATAGCAATCGTGTATTTGTGCCACCAATATCTCCTGCAAGTATAATCATATTAAATCCTTATGTATGAGCCATATAACTTTGATTTTACTTAATATATCAATTTATACTACTGATTAATCTAATGTCGAGAAAGCTTTCATATGGTTATTTTATATCGATAAATTGTATTCAAATAAGACACCTAAATTTAGCATCTTTATATTCATACATTAATATAAAACTTCCCTGTCATCAGGCTTAACATTACACTAAAATAGCCTCATCAAGCTTTGCACTCTCATGCCTTGCTTTTCTTAACAACAGTAAATAACGAATGAATCATGCAGATACTTAATATTCAAACAAATCCTTTTATAGACCAAATGCCAGGCACCTCAGGCTTACGCAAAAAGGTAAGCACATTCAAGCAAGCTCATTATTTAGAGAACTTTGTACAATCAATATTCAATGTTGCAAGCGAATGTAATAACGGACTATTAATACTGGGCGGCGATGGTCGCTATTACAACAAACAAGCCATTCAAATCATTTTAAAAATGGCAGCCGCTAATAACATTAAGCATGTGATGGTGGGTGAAAAGGGCTTATTGTCGACACCGGCTGTTTCCTGCCTCATTAGAAAACATAAAGCTGCGGGTGGCATTATTCTTTCTGCAAGCCACAACCCCGGTGGCCCAGAGGGTGATTTCGGTATTAAATTTAATATTGCTAATGGTGGCCCTGCACCAACCCCTTTTACCGATGCTGTGTATGACATTAGTAAAACCATCAGCGAATATAAAATAGCCGAATATGAAGATATAAATTTGGATTCACAAGGTATCTGTTATATGGGTGAGATGAAAGTTGAAATCATCGATTCTGTTGCAGACTATGCCGAGTTAATGGCGTCATTATTTGACTTTAATAAAATGAAATCGCTATTCACCACCGGCCTTTTGACGATGAAATTTGATGCGATGCATGCCATCACAGGACCTTATGCAAAAGACATATTTGAACAACGCCTATCTGCGAATGTAGATGCCGTTATCAATGGTGAACCACTGGAAGATTTTGGTGGTGCTCACCCTGACCCTAACCTGGCACATACCAAAGAATTAGTCTCATTATTAAATGCTGGCCCTGGCTCACCCGGTTTTGGTGCCGCATCAGATGGTGACGGTGATCGCAATATGATATTGGGACAAAACTTTTTTGTTAACCCCAGTGACAGTTTAGCCATTATGACCGCCAATGCGCATTTAATCCCAGGTTACAAACAGGGGGTATGCGGTGTTGCTCGCTCTTTACCTACCAGCCGAGCTGTTGATAAAGTCGCCGAAGCCTTAGGCATAGAATGCTACGAAACACCGACTGGCTGGAAATTTTTTGGCAACCTGTTAGATGATAAACGTATAAACCTGTGCGGCGAAGAAAGTTTTGGATCGGGTTCTGATCATATCCGTGAAAAGGATGGTATTTGGGCCGTACTCTTCTGGTTAAATTTAATTGCGATTAAGCGGAAATCGGTTGAAGAAATCACACGTGAGCACTGGAAGCGTTATGGTCGACATTATTATACGCGCCATGATTACGAGGCAATTGATAGCGATAAAGCCAATCAGCTTGTAAATAACTTAAGATCGAATGCCGACGCTTTAGTTGGTAAGTCGTTTGGCTCTTACACTGTGGAATTGTGTGACGATTTTAGTTATAACGACCCCGTTGATAAAAGCATTACAACGAATCAAGGTATTAGAATTTTATTTGATGATGAATCACGCATTGTATTTAGGCTATCCGGCACAGGAACTGAAGGCGCAACCCTACGGGTATATATTGAACGCTATGTCACTGATCCTGATTTGCATAATTTAGATACTCAAGAGGCCTTATCTGAATTAATTGAAATTGCGAATGAAGTTGCGGAAATCAAACAGCGAAGCGGTAGAAACGCGCCAGATGTAATTACTTAACGGTATTAGCTTAAAACATCGTATAGCGAACGTTTTTGAAATGAGTCCGATAGAAAAAAGCAGCCCCATAAAGGCACACTATATATGACGATTATTAATGAGTCTGGTTCTATTAGACCACTACAGTCCTCGTCATTCGTGAATGTAAGCAACTACCATCAGGAGAAAACACCATGACTAATGAAAGCATAATTACACAAAAAAACCCATTCCAGGTTGAGCTGAAATCAGATAACACCTACTACTGGTGTGCCTGTGGACGCAGTAAAAGCCAGCCCTTCTGCGACGGTTCGCATAAAGGTAGCGGAATCGAGCCCACCGCCTTTACTGCGCAGGAGACAGGTACGGCGTACTTGTGCGGTTGTAAACAGACAGCTACCCCGCCATTCTGTGACGGCACACATAAGAACCTGTAACTAGTAGGCGGTGACCACAGCAGTGGTTATCGCCGTTCTAAATAGCGCCCAACATATCTCGTTGCCAAGCAAACAATTAAGGAGATCGTGATAATGAACAAACCAATGCCATCGTTGTTCATTTCTCACGGTGCACCCGATATTCTATTGTCTAAACACGAGGCTGTAGATGCTATGCGTAGCCTGGCAGCGCGCCTGCCCCGGCCACGCGCCATTGTCATTATTTCTGCGCACTGGGCTGATGACCCCATAGGTATCACTACTGGCGAACGGCTGCCGACTATTCATGATTTCGGCGGCTTTGCAGAAGAACTCTATGCCATGCAATATCCTGTAATGGGTGATGACGAGCTCTCGATTGAGATCGCACAGCGACTAAAGGCTCAGGGATTCGCTCATCAACTGCACGGCCAACGCGGACTCGATCACGGTGCCTGGATACCGTTGATGGCGATGTACCCCAATGCAGATATTCCTACAGTGCAGGTATCTCTTCCAATCGGTACCCTACAAGAGCATGTCAAATTGGGTAAGGCTCTCGCGCCATTACGTGGTGAGGGCGTATTGATCATCGGCTCAGGTGGTTCAGTCCACAATCTGCGCGCGCTTAACGTCCAAGGTAAAACGGATGAATGGGCCGCTCAATTTGAACAGTGGCTGTGTCAGGCCGTAGAGGGCAACCATTTAGACTGGCTAACTTCGCCGCATAAATTCCCCGAAGCATTCCGTCGCGCGCACCCGACCCTGGAGCACTACACACCGTTGATCGTTGCCTGGAGCGCAGGCGAATACAATATGCCTGGTCGGCGTATTCACCACAGTTTTAGTCACGGAAACCTGGGCATGAGTTTTTTTGAATTTGGTTTCCAGGTCGAAGTCTAATACTGGCATTGAAGCCAGAGTAAAACGCTCATCTCAGTCCACTCACGATCTATATTTCGCTGTCTGTTCAAACAGCGCAAGATCCGCAAATGCTTTAACTCGGCAGTAAACAAAAAAGCATGACAGTCAAATTGCACTTGGGCTACTACACCTAATCAGTATAAGAATAGCTAGCTTGAATAATTTCTCACTCGCTGTTTCATTTTATAAAGTTTAAGCTTTATAACTTCCAGATATCGTTGTTATATTCCTGCATTGTTCGATCCGTTGAGAAAAAACCACTAGACGCTGTATTCATAATACTCATTCTTAACCATTTTTCACGGTTACGGTAAGCCTCTGCTACAGAGGTTTGGGCATCAATATAGCTTCTAAAATCAGCCAGTGTTAACCACGGGTCATGTGGATTTAATAATGAGCCTATAATCTCATCATAGATACCTTGCTCAAATGAATTGAAGTGACCACAGCTTAATAAATGCATTACCTGCTTTAAATCATTATCCGAATTTACAATGCTCTCGGGCTGATAGTTTTTCTTTTGTTCAACCACTTCATTCGCTTTGAGCCCAAATAAATAGAAATTTTCTTCACCGACTGCATCGAGTATTTCGATATTCGCCCCATCATAGGTACCAATAGTAATTGCACCATTCATCATGAACTTCATATTACCTGTACCAGAGGCCTCTTTACCTGCAGTCGATATTTGCTCGGATAAATCTGTACCCGGACAGATGATTTCCATTTTAGAAACACCGTAATTAGGTATAAATGCTAGCTTTAATTTATCACCCACCTGTGGATCATTATTAATAACGTCTGCAATATTATTAATCAACTTGATGATTGACTTCGCAAGACGATACCCCGGTGCGGCCTTACCTCCAATTAATACACATCGATTAGTCCAGTTTTCAGTTTCACCTCGTTTTATCCGGCTATACAAATGAATAACATGTAAAACATTTAATAGCTGACGCTTATACTCATGTATTCTTTTTACTTGCACATCGAAAATTGAATGTATATCAAAGTCCACAGCACATTCGGATTTAACCAAGTCCGCCAGGCGTTGCTTATTTTTTTCTTTTACTTCACTCCATTGTTTAGAAAAAACAGCATCATCAGCATATTTTTTTAACTTGTGAATATTTTCTAATTTACTAACCCAATCATTGCCAATTTTATCGGTAATAAGCTGGCTCATTAATGGGTTTGAATGCGCCATCCAACGACGTGGGGTTACACCATTGGTTTTATTGTTAAATTTTTCTGGCCATAACTCATAAAAGTCTTTAAACAAACCATCAGTTAGCAACTGTGAATGCAGTGCCGCGACACCATTTACTGAAAAGCTACCGACTAATGCAAGGTATGCCATGCGTACATTTTTAGAATCGCCCTCTTCTATTATCGACATCCTAATCTGTCTTGCAGTATCACCTGGCCATTTGCGCGACACTTCTTTAAGGAAGCGTGCATTAATTTCATAAATGATCTGTAAAAGTCGCGGTAGTAAATTTTCAAATAAAGAAACAGACCATCGCTCTAATGCTTCTGGTAATAGCGTATGGTTGGTATAGGCCATTGTTTTAGAGGTAATATCCCATGCATCATCCCACGATAATTTTTTCTCATCCATAAGCAAACGCATTAACTCTGCAACGGCAATGGTTGGATGTGTATCATTCATTTGAAACACATTCTGTGCAGCAAACTTTGTCAGATCACCGTCTTCATTAATAGACCACATGCGTAACACATCTTGCAAACTCGCAGAGGCCAGAAAGTACTGCTGTTTTAAACGTAGCTCTTTACCGTTTTCACTGGCATCATTGGGGTACAGCACCATCGAAATATGTTCTGCGTCATTTTTACTTTCAACAGCGCCTGAATAACTGCCTTCATTAAAATCACTTAAACTAAAAACATTGGTCGCACTGGCACTCCATAAGCGCAAGGTATTAACCGTATTATTTTGATAGCCTGAAATGGGAACATCATAGGGAATAGCTAAAACATCGGCGGTATCAGACCATACATAACGAGAGCTGCCATCCTCATTTTTCACAAGATCAACATGCCCACCGAATTTTATAATTTGGGTATATTCTGGGCGCTCTAGCTCCCATGGATTACCATCTCTCAACCAGTGATCTGGCTCCTCAATTTGATAGCCGTTTTCAATTTCCTGACGAAACATGCCATATTCATAACGAATACCATAACCTATAACCGGCAAATTTAATGTTGCACAACTGTCCATAAAGCATGCCGCGAGCCGTCCTAAGCCACCATTACCTAAGCCTGCATCATGTTCTTCTGTCATGACATCTTCTAGCAATAAAGCAAATTTATTTAGTGCTTCTTTTGTTTGTTCATTGATGCCTAAATTAAGGATATGGTTACCCAATGATCGGCCTATCAAAAACTCAAGGGACATATAATGAGCTTTACGCACACCTTTTTTCTCATATGCCTTCCATGTATTACGCCAATCCGTCATGATATGGTCGCGAATAGTTAGAGATAATGCCTCATATAAATAATGCGGTACGCAACCATAAAAACGCCCCAGATGACGGGTTAAATAGCGTTCGAAATCAACCGCCAGCGATTCACTATCGGTGGGTAATTTTTTCAGATCAGATAGCTCTACTGTGCATAACGTTTTATTTTTAGACATATCATTACCTCTGGTACAGAGTCATAAATTGTGAAATTTGTTGATTGATATCCGGTTTGAGTTGCTGCCACTCAAACCGCCATGACCAATTGCCGCCTACTGTTCCCGGTGTATTCATGCGCGCTGAACTGTCTAGCATCAAAATATCTTGCATGGGTATCACGCATAAAAATGATACCGATGCCATAGCCAGACGCATAATCGTTAAGGCTATCATTGCGGCATCATCGTCCCCACCAGCCGTATAGGATTTGAAATATTCGACATTGTAATTTGCTGCATCTTGAGCCCAGCCTAAGCTTGTATCGTTATCATGCGTACCTGTATACACCACATCATTTAGTTCATGTAAATGGGGTAAATGCGGATTTTCATTATTCCCATCAAACGCAAATTGCAGCACTTTCATTCCTGGCAAACTAAACGTATTTTTAAGCGCAATCACTTCATCTGTAATGACACCTAAATCTTCTGCGACTAATGGCAGATGATCGAATGTTGAAAATAATTCTGCTAGCAATTGCATACCTGGGACATTTACCCACTCGCCATTTATTGCGGTATCATCCGCTTGAGGAATATACCAGCAGGCCTGTAGTCCTCGAAAGTGATCAACCCGAATCATGTCAAATAGTTCTAACTGTGTTTTAAAGCGTTGTTTCCACCAGGCAAAATTATTACTTTGCATATATTCCCAGTCATATAATGGATTCCCCCATCGTTGACCTGTTGCTGAAAATGCATCGGGTGGAACACCCGCAATAAACTCCATTTCACCGTCACTGTTAATTAGAAAATTTTCTTTTCTAGACCACACATCTGCACTATCTCTAGCGACAAAAATAGGCATATCGCCGAACAATTCAACATTATGTTGTTTGGCATAATCACGCACTTCATGCCATTGTGTAAAAAACACAAATTGTTCAAATATCGTTTGTTTAATCGATGGCTGTAATTTTTCTCGTAATTTGTTCAATACAGAAAGATCATAATGTCGCTCATCATCCGGCCACTCATACCATGGTTTGTTTTTATTTTTAGTCTTAAGCGCTATAAATAATGCATAGTCATCTAACCAGTAATCATGCTGTATTATAAATTTTTCAAGTTGCTCATTCCAATATTCATCATTCAGTAAATAAAACTGCTTACCTGCCTGCTGTATACATAGAGCTCTATAATTAACCTCTGATTTATTCTCCTTTACTTTAGTAATATCTAGCCAGCCCTTGTCTATTAACCAATCGAGGCTAATCAGCGCGGGATTACCCGCATGTGATGACAAACATTGATAAGGCGATTTATCGTCATGGGTAGAGCCTAACGGAAGCATTTGCCAAACTTTGTAATTATTCTGGCTTAAAAACTCAATAAACCGGTAGGCCTGATGCCCTATATCACCATTGTCTCCACGACCAGGCAAAGAGCTTGGATGCAATAAAACACCTGCTCTCCTTGTCTTATCAATACCATTGGCTGCATTATTATTCATTATGCTTGCCGGGTAACATGGCACCACCCTTTGCTGGATGACCTGTGCCAAATGAAAATGCATGGCCTAAGTATTCTGGCGGAACCACTTTCAGTAACTGATATAAATTACTTAAATGTAAACGGTATTGCTCGTCAAAAGCGGCCACTGATTCAGACGAATTATATTCACCAAACCACCAAAACCAGTCCGAGCTCTCACAGGTCGCTAGCTGCATTTCTGCGGCTTTATAATCTTCCTCAGACAGGGATTTATTCTTTACGACTTTATCGTAGGCATGCTTTGCTTCAACCAACATATCCCATGCACGGTTTTTATCTTTTTCACCTATCCAGGTTGAAAAAGATCCGTAGACCCAACTGCCTGCAACAATTTCCGTGAGCGTCTTTTTTTCTGTATGTAATTCAAGGTAATCGCTATAAGTCGTTAATTTTAAATTTTTATGATGACTTAACTTATCGTACAAAGCCTTTAAAAAATGAAATCCATTTTGCGGATAGTATTCCCAGGCATTTTCACCATCAAGAATAATCGAAACAATTGCATTGGGCTTATCTGCACATTTTTTTGCAATATTTTCTAAATTTACAAGCAGGTTAGCAACTGCATCATCCGCATGCCAGGTGGAATATTTAAAACCAATTAAATCTGACAAACCATCATCCCTGAAAAAACAGCTGCTTGTTGTTGCTTGAAGCTGGTACGCACTATGAATACAAGCGGCCACACCTATTGATGACTTTTTAAGTGAATTCCTTAAAACTGATTCACCACTGGCAATCCATTTAATATTTAACTCTGAACATAACTGAATGGTCTCTTTACTAATACTGCCTTCAGATGGCCAACATCCTTTGGGTTCAAAACCAAAAAAATGTTTAAACACCTTAATACCCTTTTGCATATGCCAGCGACTTCTGGATAAGCCATCAGGGTATTCTTCAGACAACGGCAATTCCGCATCAGGCATTGCTTGCCTTGCTGACTTAATATCTATTAGCAATGGCACAATTGGGTGCGCATAAGGTGTCATTGATAATTCTATGCGACCTACTTCTGCTAATTTTTTATATCGCCCAATCACTCCCCCAATCATTTCACTGTATATTTCAACCAGCAGGTGGCGATCATGAATAGTGAAATTTCTCTCTTTTTCAATAAGATTTTTTAATCGTTGATCACTTTCAATAAGCGTTTCGGCAGTCCATGCCAAATGATACCAAACAAGAAAGTCTATAAAGAATTGTTCTGAGTGATAGCATAAAGTATCTTTTTTTATTAATGCTATTTCAGCCATCTCGCTCAGGGTTTTAAATACGGGATAACGATCCACTAGGCGTTCTTTGTTTGCGCGTAGGCAAGATTTTATGATAAATGCTCGATGCTCATCATCTAATAACATGACAGGGTCAGCTAATGTAGATAGCAAAGGATCACGTAATGCTTTTCCATGATTTAAATAATCATCTAATTGATGCGCATAATCATCAATTTGTTCAAGCAGTACAGGTGCAAAATTAACGACCGCTTTAGCATCAGGATTATTTTCAATATGCGCAACCATATCGACATAATCTTTTATAGTATGCAAATAAGTCCACGGCAGATGGTATTCACCGTTACGCAGATCACGATACTCTGGCTGATGCATATGCCAATAAAGTACCACATTTAGTTTTTGCGATTTGTTATCTAACATAATGAACAACTTGACCTAACATTTCTGGCGTAACAAGTACTACCCCGTTAGGGGATATAAAAAATCTTTTTTCATCATCTTCTCTGTTTTCGCCTATGACTGTGCCATCTTCAATATCACAACCTTTTTCAATAACGGCATGACTGATGCGACAATTTTTTCCAATACTCACATCTGGTAAAACCACTGAAGAATCTATATAACTATAATCATTGACCGTTACGCTGGAAAACAGTAAAGAGTGATGGACATGCGCGCCCGAAATAATACAACCCCCAGACACCATGGAGTCAACTGCCATACCTCGCCTGTCCTCTTCATCAAATATAAATTTTGCTGGCGGCAGCTGTTCTTGGCTGGTCCATATTGGCCATTCATCATCATATAAATTCAGTTCTGGTGTTATACCAATCAATTCTAAATTTGACTCCCAAAATGCATCGATCGTACCTACATCACGCCAATATGCCTGAATGCCGCTCTCCGCATCAGTAAATGGATACGCATAAGCACGATACTTCTTAATCGTATAAGGAATAATATCTTTACCAAAATCATGGCTTGAATTCGGCGTATCCGCATCTCGAATTAACAGTTCAAATAACAACTCGGTATTAAATATGTAAATCCCCATTGAACATAAAGATTCATCGGCCCGGCCCGGCATAGATTCAGGCTGATCTGGTTTTTCTATAAAACTATGAATGCGATAATCATCCTTTACACCCATTACACCAAATTCAGATGCCTTTTCTCTCGACATACTGATACAACCTACCGTCACATCGGCTTCATTTTGTACATGCCTAGCAAGCATTGCACCATAATCCATTTTATAGATATGATCACCCGCTAAAATTAATACATAATCTGGAGAATGACTACGAATGATATCCAGGTTTTGATAAATAGAATCGGCAGTTCCTGCATACCATGAAGCTTCTATACGCTGTTGAGCCGGTAACAACTCTACAAACTCGCCAAACTCGCCACGTAGATGCCCCCAGCCTTTTTGAATATGCATATTAAGCGAATGCGATTTATATTGTGTGAGTACACCAATTCGTCTGATACCTGAATTAATACAATTAGATAACGGAAAATCAATAATTCGAAACTTCCCACCAAAGGGTACCGCCGGTTTGGCCCGCCACAGGGTTAAATGCTTTAGACGCTCGCCTCGTCCGCCCGCCATTATTAATGCCAGTGTATTTCTGGTTAAGTTACTTATAAAACGAGGTGATTTTTTTGTCTTCATTTATAACAGTTCTCTTTTTATCCTATAAAGAAATCACTTTCTCTAACCATTATTGATATAGATAGAAAAAGTCTAAGTTCAACTTTATAACCATAATTTATTACAAAGTTGTTACTGCAAAAAACAAGCCATCTGAAGTAGCTTTTATAAAATAGGTATTGCACAAAATAAAGATGTCGATTGCATCTAAACTGTGCATAAAATGAATCTAGCTGCTTGTTAACGCATTAATTAAGTGCATAGGAATTATAAACACTAAGAAATGAATTTTCTTGAGTCTACTCTAAGCAGATGTAAATAAAATTGAGCCAACGCATAAGCTTTGCATAAAAATTGCATTAATAATATGTCATATCAACCGAACAAATGAAACATACTGTATATACTGATACTATAGAATTTACTAGTCTATACCGAAACAAAACATTCAATCAGTAACAATGCTGGATACCATGATTTCTACTCATATAAGTACTCTCATCAATCAAGATGAACTGGATAAGATTACCAGTTCCAGCCATCATGATCCGTTTAACGTATTGGGCAACCAGACTGAGCACAGTGATAAATTTCTTCTGTTTTACTCACCCAACACTCAACTGCTTGAAATTTCAGAGAAAAAACTAAGCACTACTCGCTTCAGGGACTCAGATTTTTTTATTTTCGAGACATCTAATAAAAAAATGCAGCCTCACACGCTATTAACACGCACTGATAACCAGCAAAATATAAGTCAATTTCATGATCCTTACAGCTTTGCCACTCAGCTGAGTGAGTATGATTTACATTTATTTGCCGAGGGCAAACACCTACACATCTATAAACACTTAGGCGCCCACCCGAAAACCATTGATGGCATCAACGGTGTTTTATTTGCCACCTGGGCTCCGAATGCCTCACGCGTAAGTGTGATTGGTGATTTTAATCTGTGGGATGGCCGCCAGATGCCCATGCGTTGCTTAGGCGGGACCGGTATATGGGAATTATTTGTACCTAATTTACCCGCCGGAACATTATATAAATTTGAAATTAGAAACCGGCATAGTAACGAAATCGTCACCAAGTCAGATCCTTATGCACAACAATTAGAATTTCGACCACGCACCGCCTCTATTACATGCGACATACCCAACTATGAATGGAAAGATGAAGGCTGGGTTAAAGCCCGAAAAAAGAAAGACTGGCTGCACGAGCCCTTGTCTATTTACGAGTGTCACCTTGGCTCATGGCAGCGTAGCGATACCAATGAATTTTTAAACTACCGTGAGTTAGCCCATCAATTAGTTGAATATGTAAAAGACAGCGGATTCACGCATATTGAATTACTGCCTATTACAGAACATCCATTAGACGCCTCATGGGGATATCAAACCACCGGCTATTTTGCCCCCACCAGCCGCTTTGGTGATGCCAACGATTTTCGTTATTTTGTCGATTACTGCCATGCACATAACATTGGGGTACTTCTCGACTGGGTGCCTGCACACTTCCCCAAAGACGAGCATGGCCTTGCCCGCTACGACGGCAGCCCATTATATGAACATGAGGACCCGCGCCGTGGTGAACACCGTGACTGGGGCACGCTAATATATAACTACGGCCGCAATGAGGTTAAAAACTTCCTTATTTCCAGTGGCATATTCTGGTTAGAAGAATTCCATCTAGATGGTTTACGTGTTGATGCCGTTGCCTCAATGCTGTACCTCGATTATTCCCGTGAAGATGGTGACTGGATTCCTAACCTACATGGCGGTAATGAAAACATTGAAGCCATAGAATTTTTGCGAGAGCTTAATACGGCCACTCATGCGCATTATCCCGGCACGATGATTATGGCTGAAGAGTCTACCTCGTGGCCACAGGTCACACGTCCCACCAATATAGGTGGCCTTGGCTTCAGTATGAAATGGAACATGGGATGGATGCATGACACCTTAAGCTATTTACAGCACGACCCTGTACACCGTCATTACCACCACTACCAACTGACCTTTGGCTTACTCTATGCGTTTAGCGAAAATTTTATCCTGCCCTTTTCACACGATGAAGTGGTGCATGGAAAAAGTTCCTTACTCAATAAAATGCCCGGTGATGAGTGGCAGCGTTTTGCAAATCTGCGCCTGCTTTATACCTACATGTTTACCTATCCCGGTAAAAAACTCCTCTTTATGGGATGTGAGTTTGCCCAGGGCACTGAATGGAATCACGATAAAGCACTTGACTGGTATGTATTGCAATACCCTAATCATGCGGGTGTTAAGCAACTCGTGAGCGATTTAAACCATCTGTACACACAACAAACAGCTTTACATAAATATGATTTTGATCACCAGGGCTTTGAGTGGATAGACTGTAATGATAGTGATCAATCGGTACTTTCTTACCTGCGTAAAAGCGATGATGAAACAATTATAGTCATCCTTAATTTCACACCCGTAATTCGTGAAGCCTATCGCATTGGCGTACCTGAAAATACTGAGTATGAAATAATTTTTAATTCGGATTCTAATTTTTATTCAGGCAGTAATGCGGGTGGCCCATTATGTGTGGCTGCAGAAGATTTGGCCTGGATGGCTAGACCTGCCTCAGTACAATTGACATTGCCGCCGCTGGCTGGTTTGGTACTAAAGAAAAAAGCATGAGCAATATTCTTTATATTAGTAGTGAAGCATTTCCATTAGTAAAAACCGGCGGTCTGGCTGACGTAGCCGGCAGTTTACCAACGGCGCTAAAGAAAAAAGCACAACACATACGATTGGTAATACCGGCTTACCCAGAAGCGCTCAGAAAAATAAGTAATCCAACAATACGTGCTGAAACCAGCTACTACAATCAATCCGTAAAAATCATTGAGGCCAAACTCCCTGGTACCAATGTAACCACCTGGTTAGTTGACTGTCCCGCTCTTTTTGATAGACCTGGTGGGCCTTATATTGATGAACACGGAAATGAATGGCATGACAATGCGTTACGCTTTGCCCTGTTTTGCCATACGGTCGTCGATTTAGCACTGAACAATCTGCAACTAGATTGGCAAGCAGACATAGTCCATTGCAACGATTGGCAAACAGGATTAGTACCTGCGCTACTTAGCTTACACAAACCACGACCCGCGACCATTTTTACTATTCATAATCTGGCCTATCAGGGCATTTTTGATCAGCAGGCATTTTATGACCTGCATTTACCAAATACACTGTGGCATATGCATGGCCTGGAATTTTATAACCAATTATCATTTATAAAAGGTGGCATAGCCTATGCCGATAAAATCACCACTGTTAGCCAAACCTATGCCAGTGAAATTTGTGAAGCTAAAAATGGTTACGGGCTAAACGGCTTATTACAGCATAGAGAAAAAGACTTAAGTGGGATTTTAAATGGTATTGATGAAAAACACTGGAATCCAGATACTGACCATCATTTAGAACAGACATATAATCGTCATTCCTTAGATCAAAAAGTTAATAATAAAACGGCTCTGCAGCAGGCACTTAATTTACCTGTAGATGAAACGATTCCACTGCTCGGTATGGTAAGCCGTTTAGTAGAACAGAAGGGGCTGGATATTATATTACAATGCATGCCTGAGTTAATGAAACTAAAATTACAAATCATCATTTTAGGTACAGGTGAGTTGCACTATGAAATGCAACTATCGGAACTTGCTCAACAATATGCAAAAAATATTGTTGTTAAAATTGGCTACAACGAAAAATTAGCACATAGAATTGAAGCCGCTAGTGACATGTACTTAATGCCCTCTCGCTTTGAACCCTGCGGGCTTAACCAACTGTATAGTTTGCGTTATGCAAGCTTGCCCATAGCAACACAGGTAGGAGGTTTAGCGGATACTGTTGTACACGCCAGTAAAGACAATATTAATAATGGCACAGCGAATGGTTTCATCTTAAAAGACTACTCAGCCACTGCATTACTCAAGGCAATAAAGCAGGCAATCAGCCTCTTCCAGAAACCAAAGTCATGGAGGCAACTTCAACTAAATGCAATAAGCTGCGATAATTCATGGGAAACCAGTGCCGAGCATTATATTGACTTATACCAGCAGGTATTAGAAAAAATAAAATAGCCTAGCTTTTTAATTTCTTCGCCGACATAAAACAATCATCACGCCACAAACATTGCAGTTGATCACATTCACCATTTGACGCCGAAGCAAAACAACTAAAATTGCCTTCTGTTAGTTGAATGGCTTGAACTAAACTGACTTTGCTCATTCGCGCTGATTTAATTCCCATATCTTTCGCCAATACTCGAATTTCTTGCATATTCATTTTTATTCCTCCCAGGATGAGACCTACAAGATGAAACCTACAACAATTAAGGTCTAAAATATTTCCGCTTAAAATTTAAACCATACAAATCCACATATGAAAAAAGCAAAAAACAAGCCAAATAAAACAGACTCATAACAAGCGTAAATACTGCTTCAAAACTAAAACCAGTTAAAAACATAAAATATCTTGCACTATAAAAGCACAAATCTAGTTTTAGATGCACGACATCTGATCAAGATAATAAACACCAATTACTACAACAATATGAATAGCTACTATAAAATAGCCAAATTACGATTACTATCACCCTTCGTTAACGGCTAAGCTATCAACAAACCAGTCAATATTGCCGATTGAATTAACAGGAAGCGGTTCGCCTGATTTAATTCTTCCAAGCATTTCTGCTTTAGATGCCCCACAGGCCAGTATCAACTTTGTTTCAGCCTGTTTAAGTGTACTAAAACCTAATGAAACACGTTCACTGGGCTCTTTAGGTGCATCATATACCGGTACAACTGAACGCGGATCAGTTAATGCTTTATTGTCTGGGAACAAACTCGCGGTATGTCCATCTTCCCCCATACCCAAAAATGCAATATCAAATATTTCGATAGAATGAATCACTTCACGGTACATATTAGCCGCGACATCTGCACCTAATTCTGCGGGTATGCTATGTACATTTGCAACCGTTAAATGAGACCACAAGTTGTGCTCTAACATCACATCATTACGTTCTGCATGGCCTAAGGGATAACAGCGTTCATCGCCTAAATACCAGTGGATTTTCCCCCAGGGTAAATCTTCCTGTGCCAGTAAACTCAAACATTTGGCCGGTGTCTTACCTCCCGGTAAAATGATGTGACAGATGTTATTTTTCTGTAGGCTAAGGTGAATTTTTTTTACTAGAAAATCGGCTGCCGCTTGTGAGGCCTCGTCGAAGTCTTTAGATATATGCCACTTATGCATTTAATTTACCTTAAGCTAACCTGGTTTATGCCAGCCACCCACACAGCCTTCAAATAAGCCATCCATGCCAGGAATATCCCAGCTGCCTGAACGATATCGACCAACTGAAATACGCTCTTCCCAGGCTTTAAGAACAGGCTCAATGATTGACCAGGATTCTTCAACCTCGTCTGCGCGTGAAAATAAAGTAGCATCACCACTCAATACATCATGCAATAACACCTCATATGCATCTGAAACATCATCGCCATTTTCTGAGTAAGGCGCACGCATGACCATGCGCTGTGTATCGGTTGTCAAGCCCGGCATCTTGGCATTCATGCGTAGCGAAATACCTTCATCAGGGTGTACACGAAAAACCAGTGAATTAGCCAATGGTGGGGTTGCATGGGTATCAAATAAATTAAAGGGCGGTTTCCTAAAACGGATGACAATTTCTGATACCCGCTTAGGCAACCGCTTACCCGTCCATAAAACAAATGGAACACCCTGCCAGCGCCAATTATCAATATGAAACCTTAGTCCTGTAAAGGTTTCGGTGACTGAATCTGGTGAAACACCGTCTTCAGCGACATAGGCTTTGACTGTTTCATCGTTCACCGTGCCTGCTACATATTGTGCCGCAACGGTATGTTTTTCGATTTCTTCATCATCCAGCGCCCTTACCGCACGTAGCACTTTAATTTTTTCATCACGTACAGCATCTGCGGTGAACTCTACCGGTGGCTCCATCGCCACCAATGTCATTACCTGCATCAAGTGACTTTGTATCATGTCACGCAAGGCACCTGACTTTTCATAGTAGTTTGCGCGGTATTCTATGCCGATTGATTCGGCAGCAGATATTTGTATGTGGTCTATGAAATTTCTATTCCACAGAGGTTCTAGTATGCTGTTTGCAAAACGATACACTAATAAATTTTGTACACTTTCTTTACCCAGATAATGATCAATACGGTATATCTGCGATTCATCTAGCACTTCCTGTAAGTCTTTGTTTAATTGCTGTGCAGATTTCAAATCCATACCGAATGGCTTTTCAATAACAACTCGCCTAAAGCCTGCTGTTTCGTCAGCCAGGCCCAGCTTGTGTAGCCCAGTCGCAATGGTGGTGTACCATCTTGGTGGTACCGCACAATAGAACAAGGCATTGGTATGTTCACCTAACTGCTCTAAGGCATCGGCTAAATCAGTATAGGTTTGCTCTTCCTGTAAATCGCCGCATACCATTTTTAGCATGCTGGAAAAATGCTGCCATTTTTCATCATCCATTTTTAAATCTGCTGAATAATCCTTTAAACCCTGATATAAAGCATTTAACCACTCTTCTTGAGTGCGATCTTTAAACACCCCAATCACTTTACTGCCAGGATGCAATAATCCACAACCCAGCATTTTAATCAACGCCGGTATTAACTTTCGCTTGGTAAGATCACCACCCGCACCAAAAATAACGATATTCGTGGGTTCAATCGGTTCACCTATGCATACGTTTTCAGTTGTTTCCATAATGACCTCTTCTGCCTTCTAGTATCTTTGTGGATTATTCTGATGGGCGAACACTGTGCCCACCAAAGCCTGCACGCATCGCATTAAGTACCTTTCCACCAAATGCAGATTCTTGCCGACTGCGAAAACGCATTTGCAGGGCCAGTGTTAATACCGGCGTAGGTACCGCCAAATCAATTGAATCCTGAACGGTCCAGCGGCCTTCTCCAGAGTCATCAACATAATCACTGAGTGCAGATAGGTGTTTATCATCGGCAAAGGCGTCGGCTATTAAATCTAATAACCATGAACGAACAACACTACCATGCTGCCATATTTCGGATATTTGCTGTAAGTCGAGTTGCATCTCGTCTTTTGCTTCGAGCATTTCAAAACCTTCTGCAAACGCCTGCATCATTCCATACTCTATTCCGTTATGTACCATTTTCACATAATGCCCGGCCCCTGCAGGCCCAACATGCCCCCAGCCTTTATCCTTAGCCGGTGCCAGTGTTTCCAGGGCGGGGCGAATCAAATCAACCGCTTGTTTCGTGCCACCCACCATAATGCTGTAACCATTTTCTAATCCCCAAACCCCCCCTGACGTACCTGAATCGACAAAATGGATATTGGACGCCTTAAGCTTTTCAGCACGTTGCCTGGATAAGTTAAAATTGGAATTACCGCCATCAATGATTAAATCACCTGAGGTAACTCCTGCCGCTAATAAATCGTCAATGCTTTGATCAACATACTGATGTGGAACCATTAACCATATTGCGCGTGGCCCATCCAGGGAAGATAGCAGATCTTTTAAATTGCCCACATTGATAATTTTCGTGTGTTCTTCAGCAAGCTTTGCCGCACTTACGGGATCAACATCATAGGCAATAACCTCATGCCCATCTGCCACTAAGCGCCTCACCATATTGGCCCCCATCTTTCCTAATCCGATCATCGCTAATTTCATAGTCCACCTGTCTTTTTGATTATTTATCTAATTAATATTTAATTAATAAATGAGGGTCTTTTAATACATTCATAAAACTAACAGCAATTTATATACCAGCTACCATTAAGCACAACTTATACCACGAAACTAATGGCCAACTATATTTTAGACTGAATATTTAAATTCACATGGATCCATATTCAGTAAATATTTAAGTTGGTACAACTTATGCAGCTCATGAAATATGCAACAAAATAAACCATACAGATAAAAATGAGCACTATTATGCAGCAACATAATATGTGCATAACGCAAAAACAGTCATAACGCCCCAAAACTGTACATTGAGATCGATGGCAATTTTGGCATATAAGGTAAAACAATGATCGACAACACGTTAACTATTATTCTTGCAGGTGGTGAAGGATCGCGTCTGCAGCCTTTAACTAAATTACGCGCCAAACCATCCGTACCCTTTGGTGGAAAATACCGAATAATTGATTTCACCTTAACCAACTGCCTGCATTCGGGATTACGCCGCATACTGGTACTCACGCAGTACAAGTCACATTCTTTGCAGAAGCATTTACGCGATGGCTGGTCTATTTTCAATCCAGAACTCGGTGAATACATTACCCCTGTGCCTGCACAAATGCGCCACGGCAACAAATGGTATCAAGGTACCGCAGATGCCATACATCAAAACGATTACTTACTCGAACGCAGTGATGCTGAGTGGACGCTGATTCTTTCCGGTGATCATATTTATCGAATGGATTACGCATCCATGCTGGAGACACATAAAACACTCAATGCAGATGTTAGCGTTGCCTGCATGAAGGTGCCGTTAAAAGAAGCCAGCCAATTTGGTGTTATAAGCACAGATAAAAATCAGCAGATAATTAAATTTGAAGAGAAGCCAGAAAATGCAGAGCCCTGTCTCGATTCACCCGATCAGGCACTTGTCTCAATGGGTATATATATTTTTTCGACCAAGTTATTAATTAAAGAACTTGAACAGGATAGCCAGGATGAAAACTCCAGCCACGATTTTGGAAACGATATTTTACCCAAACTTATGCAGACACATAATGTATGCGCTCACTATTTTGGCGAAGATAAAGGTCGAGTAACGCCAGATAAATACTGGCGTGATGTAGGCACAATAGAATCCTATTACCAGGCCAATATGGATCTTTTAAAAGCCATACCCGCATTAGATTTATATCAAAATGACTGGCCAATACGCTCATATCAGGCACAAACACCCCCTGCTCGCGCAGTCCCTGGGTTATCGGGGAATGAAGGCGTGTTTATAAATTCTATTTTATCAGGGGGAACAATTATATCCGGCAGTAACGTATCCCACTCAGTACTGTTTCAAAATGTATTCATTGACGACAATTCAATTGTTGAAAATTCAGTGCTTTTTGATAATGTAAAAGTAGGTAAAAATGTAAAACTCAATAAATGCATTATTGATAAAAACGTGGAAATTCCAAATAACGAATGCATTGGATACGACCTGGAAAAGGATCGAAACAGATTCACAGTTACTGAAGATGATATTGTTGTGGTACCGCAGGCTTATACTTTTATTTAGTGGGTTATTATGCATTAAGATGTGATGTCCGAGCAGGCCACATATTTATATAAAAAATAAAAATTACCTTATGTAGATTTTTTTGACAATCCCAGATGTTGAAGCAAGACGGCCGTATCAACGGGTTTATTAATACAGGCCTCTGCACCCGCAAGTAATGCATTATCAATATTTTCAGGTGATGCATAACCCGTCATCACAATGATTCTTATCGATTTTGTAGCAGGATCAGATTTAAGTAATCGACAAACCTGAAAACCATCTAAACCCGGCATCATTAAATCAAGTAATACAATTTGCGGTTTAAACTTACGTACTTTCAATCCCGCAGAAAAACCATCCCTTGCTGTTTCTGTTAGAACAGAGCCATCAAGACTCTCAAATAATTCAATTAAATACTCTGAAAAATCAGGCTCATCATCCACTATTAAGATTTTTAGGTCTTCACTTTCACCCTGGTTAAGTGTTAATCCTCGACGACGCGCAAAACGCTCTACCTCACTGGGTAAAAAACGCCGATGACCACCTGGAGTCATTAAAGCGCTTAGCTCGCCCTTCTCAGCCCATTGTCTCACTGCGGTTGGTGAAACCATGAGTAATTCAGCAACATTATTGGGTGTTAAGTATGATTTTTTCATCTATCCCTCTTAATTCAAAGCCTCGAATACAGCAAGCCACGTGCGCCTAGCCTATCAAACTATTCGAATTATAGGTTATTTTCGTTATTTATGATTTTTTCGAATTTAGCTTATTTTGCGTTTTATGGCATTTAACTCCGCTACACTGCCATTCCTTCTCATTCGCAAGGTAGAACCCTTTAATTAACAACAAAATCAATAAAACCATTGGATAAACTAAAACCTTAAAAACCATAATCTGCTAAAGTTTAATAAAAATTTTATACAAGCATTAATGAGACACTTAAATGAAGTATTACGATGTATTCAACGGTGATGCAGATGGCATTTGCGCCCTCCAGCAAATGCGCCTTACACAGCCTTTAGAGAGCACTCTGGTTACTGGTGTAAAACGCGATATTAGTCTTTTGAAAAAAGTGAGTGCTGGCAAGGATGATCAAATACTCGTCCTGGACATCTCCCTCGACAAAAATAGAGACGAGCTCATAACGCTTTTAGGCAAGGGTGCAAATATTCAGTATTTCGACCACCACTTTGCGGGAGACATTCCTCACAGCCCACGGCTTCAAGCCAATATCAATACAGATCCCAATGTTTGTACCAGCTTACTGGTAAATGAACACTTAAAGGGGCAGCATCTACCCTGGGCAGTAACTGCCGCCTTTGGCGATAACCTGCATCAATCCGCTCTGACTGCAGCAAAACCACTCAATCTCTCTGAATCACAACTGCAGCAACTGGAATTACTCGGCACCTGTATTAACTACAATGGCTATGGTTCATCGCTTGAGGATTTGATTTTCAGCCCCGAAGAACTGTATAAAAAAATTAGCCACTATGTAAACCCATTCGAATTCATAGCATCTGATGATAACTACCAAACACTGGTCAATGGTTACCAGGAAGATATTAGCAAGGCTGAAAGCTGTAAGCCCTCTTACGAAACCAGTAGCCACAGCTTAAGTATTCTTCCAAATGAAAAATGGGCTCGACGGGTGAGCGGTGTTTATGCCAATGCGCTTGCCACATCTAATCCAGATAGAGCCCATGCAATGCTCACAGAACAGGCTGATGGTTGTTTTCTTGTGAGTGTTCGTGCGCCACTTAATAATAAAACCGGTGCAGATGAATTATGCCGCCAGTTTGAAACAGGAGGGGGGCGCAAAGCAGCTGCTGGCATTAATAAACTACCCGCCTCTGACTATGACTTATTCCAGGAGAAGTTTACCCAGGCCTTTTGCTAAACAACACTGGTATTAGCAGCTTGATAAAGCCGCTAATACCTTAATGTAGCCTGCTTATTTTGTTGCGCAAGAACAACTCAAGCCGACTTTTTCATGCGTTTCTCTGAAACGATGTTAGCAACACGCTATCCTTGATATAAGCAAACTATACACACGTTTATATGGAGCTATAAAAAATGAAGAAAGTGATTACACATTGCCTGTTCATTTTTATCACTCTATTTAACAGCTGTGTTTTTTCAGAAATACCCTCAACTCAAGTCAATAAAGCCACTACCCTGGTAAAAAATGCCATGGATTATTGGCGCAGCAAAACCTCTTATACCGAAGTTTCGATGATAGTTCACCGCCCCGATTGGCAGCGCACCATGAGCATGCGTAGCTGGACACGTGGCTCTGACGATGCCTTAATTATTTTCACTTCACCCGCAGCAGATGCCGGAAATTCAACCTTAAAGCTGGGTCATTCTATGTGGATGTTTACGCCTAAGCTAAATCAGGTAATTAAGTTACCTGCCAGCATGATGGCTCAATCCTGGATGGGCTCGGACTTTTCATATAATGATCTGGCACGCTCTGATCAAATCGTAAATCACTATACACATGAGTTGATTAATACCGAACAATTAGAAAATCACACCGTATACACAATTGAATCTACCCCTAATGCTGATGCACCTGTCGTATGGGGAAAAGAGGAAATTAAAATTCGTGATGATTTTATTCTGCTGGAAGAAAAATTTTACGATCAGGACATGCAACTAATTAAACATATGGTCACGACACAAATAGGCCCACTAGATGGCCGTGAATTTCCGCTGGTGATGCGCATGAGCAATATCGAAAAAAATGATCACTGGACAGAGATTAAAAATAATTCAGCACGCTTTGATCTTCAGCTTCCCAACTCACTATTTACACTATCAAACTTAAGAAACCCACGGCATTGGACTGTGCCTACAACCAGGAACAAAACAACACCATGATTTTTGAATTGGCATGGCGAAATAGTTGGCGACAGCCTAGACGGACTATTTTAAGTTCTCTCGCCATTGCCTTTACATCCGCCTTTCTTATTTTTATGCCATCACTGCAAAATGGCTCTTATATTGCAATGGTAGAAAATACATTACGCCTGTTTGATGGCTACGCCGAAATACAACAAGTCGGCTACCGAGATAATCCAGAAATTAGAAACTCTCTAAAAGTTCCCGATGATTTAATTAGCGACTTAAAAAAAATTGAACAGGTAGCAACGATTAGCCAACGCGCTATCAGCTTTGCTTTGCTGGCCTCAGATCAACGAAGTTTTGGCGCACAAATAGTGGGTGTACAAAGTAACAGCGAAGCATGGGTTTCAACGATTCCAGGCAATATTAAACACGGCAGATTTTTATCGACGGATATAAACAATACCGATAGCAGTGAAATTGTTTTAGGTGATGTACTCGCAAAAAACCTTAAAGTAGCCGTTGGTGACAAAATAACCCTGTTAGGCAATGGACGCGATGGCTCATTGGCCGCTGATTCTTTAACCGTAGTGGGTATTTTTTCCACTGGCATTTCAGCCATGGATCGCTTAATGGCAGAAATGCCATTACAACGATTTCAGCAAACATTTTCAATGAACCAACAAATACATAGCATTATTTTAAGCGGTAATGATATTGCCAGCTTTCAACAATCCATAAAATCCATTCAGACCCTGGCCAATAAATACAATTTAACCGCACTTGACTGGCAACAACTACAACCAGGATTAATGAAAGGCATCCTGTTAGATATTAGTACCTCACTACCTTTATATATCGCCATGGTGCTTGTGGTGACATTTAGTCTACTTAATAGTGTTTTTATGTCGGTGCTTGAGCGTACTCGAGAATTTGGCGTTTTATTATCACTCGGTATGCGGCCCTCCAATATTGCAAAAATGGTATGGATAGAGACTATTATCTTAATCATTTTCGGGTTATTAATTGGTATAGCTTTAGGTTACGCCTTAACTGAATACTATGCCCATACCGGTATTCACTTTGCAGAGGCGCAAGAAATATTTAAAGAATTTGGCTTACCCAGTGCCATGTATCCACAACTCAACTGGTTTACCCTACTGATAGGCCCCAGCATTATTGGCCTGTGTATACTTATCTCTACAATTTTTCCCGTGGTGCGTATTTATAAAATGCAGCCCGTTCCTGCCATGAGGGCGGTGTAATGGAAAAACTTAAACTGCTGACCTCACTTTCATGGCGAAATCTATGGCGCAACTATCGCCGAACCTTAATTACCTTTAGCTCTATTGGTGTAGGGGTTTGGGCGATGATCGTTTTAGCATCTCTCATGCAGGCCTGGGCCATGAGTACATTTAACGCCTCAATTAACACCCTCACCGGGCATGCTCAAATCCATGCTGAGCAGTATTTACAAGATCCGAACATTGATTATCGACTAAACATGCCGGATGAAAAACAAATCCAGTTACTTAATTCAAACATTGTTAAAGCCTGGTCGGTACGCGTGAGAGTTCCCGCAATTGTGCAATCGGAACGTGAAAACTCACCCGTAATGCTAGTGGGCATTAACCCTAAAACTGAGAATAATCTGTCATTTATTCCTGACTCAATCAGCAAAGGGGCTTATTTAGACGATAAAAGTTCTCCCGGAATATTGCTCGGAAAAAAATTAGCCAAGCGATTGCGTACAGACATCAATAAACGTGTGGTGATATTAAGCCAGGGGCCAAATGGCGATATAAAAGAAAGGGGGTTTCGTGTTACGGGAATTTATGAAGTTGAACAGGAAGATACTGAAACGCAATATGCATTCGTAAGCCTTGGCAAGGCACAAAATATGCTCACCATAGATAATACTATTTCAGAAATATCATTTGTATTACACGATTTAACAGAACTAGATGATTTTATAAATCACTATAAGGCACTTAATATTCAACAGAAGATAAAACTGGATATTAAAAGCTGGTCAGAATTAGAACCATTTACACTCGCACTACTCGACATGACATCCGGCACCATTGCACTTCTCACCGTAATTATGTTTGTCTTAATTGCCTTTGGCCTGGTCAATACATTATTAATGGCTGTGTATGAACGCACCCGTGAATTTGGCCTGCTGCAAGCACTCGGTATGAAACCCTCGTATATTTTATTAATGATATTAATCGAATCAACATTTCTAATGGGCATTGGTGTAATAGTAGGGACAATCTTGAGTCTCTCCACTATACAATTATTTTCCGATGGATTAGACCTTGGCGCACTGGCCGAAGGCTCTACCATGTTTGGTGCGGGCCGCGTGATGTACCCTGAAATCAACTGGCTGCAAAGCAGTGCTATCGCCATGTTTGTCTGGCTAATGGGCATAGTCACTAGCCTCTACCCTGCCTGGCGCGCATCCCGTGAAGTTCCCGTTGAAACCATTAATAAAGCGTATTGATATGTCAGTTATTGTAAGTTGCGAATCACTTAATAAAATATACGGCGCAGATGAGCTGCAAGTGCATGCGGTTGATGCCGTTAATTTACAAATTAACAAGGGTGACTTTATTAGCCTGTCTGGACCATCGGGATCGGGAAAAACCACCTTACTAAATCTAATCGGTGGTTTAGACACGGCCACATCCGGAAAAATAACGCTTGATGATAAACGCGTCGATAAAATGAACAAAGCTGAATTAGCAGACATGCGTCTTATGCATATCGGCTTTGTATTTCAGGCCTATAATTTAATCCCTGTTTTAAGCGCGTACGAAAACATTGAATTTATTATGCAACTACAGGGCATTCCCGCAGAAAACCGTAGAGCAAAAGCCGATGCAATTTTACAAGAAGTGGGCTTAAGTGGTATGGGAGAAAGGCGACCTGCTCAAATGTCGGGCGGTCAGCAGCAACGTGTTGCCGTTGCCAGGGCAATTGTATCGCAACCCTCTATTGTTTTGGCTGATGAGCCTACCGCCAACCTGGATTCACATACCTCTAATGATTTATTAGATTTAATGAAGCAGCTAAATAAGCAACATAACACCACTTTTGTTATTGCCACGCATGACCAACAGGTGATCGACTTCACGCAACGACGTATACATATGCTAGATGGAAAAATTGACAGGGATGAAACATCGCTTTGAAATTTTCAGGCTATTTAAATGTTATTTTATTTATCGCTTGCGTTTCTCTTCCACAGAATAGTTTTTCGATTGAAATAGAGAGCTTCACTGGCGAGGTAAAAGCGCAGTATCAATATTCAAAATATGCCGATAGCAGCATCACATCAACATTAGGTGATAACACCTTATCCGAAAGCCTGTTAGACCTTAGATTAAAATCATCTATTATTCACAATAATTGGCAGGCAACAGCACACTATCAAATAAATACTATTACCGGTAGCGCTGTAGAAGCGAACAAACAATTATTCACTAACTTGCCCATTATTACATCACAACTTAATAATCAATTATTTGATTTAAGCCATACAATATCCGAGGATGAAAATAGTTTTACTCAACAAAATATTGACCGTTTATTTATAAGCTACAGTACCGATAAATCTGTTATAAAATTTGGTCGACAAGCATTATCCTGGGGCAATGGAATAGTATTTCATCCCATGGATTTATTTAATCCATTTTCAGCGGATGCTATCGATACCAGCTATAAGCGTGGAACGGATATGTTATATACACAATGGCTTTTTGATTCGGGTTCTGATGCTTCATTCTTACTAGTGCCTCGCAGAAACTCTATTACAAACAAACTAGATACATCCGAAAGTTCAATAGCAGGAAAATGGCATATTTTTAAATCACAACTAGAAATCAATATTCTTGTTGCAGAAGATTATGATGAAAAGGTTATAGGTTTAGGCATTAGCGGCCCAATAGCCGATGCTATTTGGCGCACAGATATTGTGCCCGTATTTTTAGATAACAATACAAGCAAAACATCTGCTGTTGTAAATGCAGAATATACATGGCAATGGTTAAATAAAAACATACATGGTTATATTGAGTATTTTCGCAATGGTTTTGGGGGGACTGAAAAAAACATTACATTAGATAACTTAAGTGACACCTTAACCAGGCGACTCACTCGCTTGCAAGCATTTAATACGAGTCGCGACTATTTATCGGTAGGTGCACGTATTGAGCAATCTGCCTTAATCAATTTTATGCCACTATTAATCCACAACATTAATGATCATAGTCTGCTGGCTTTATTGCAAGGTATATACAGCAGCTCACAAAACTCCCGCATAGAGTTTGGATTAAGCATTGGCACAGGGCAAAAGGGAACAGAATTTAGCGGTCTTGAGACAGCCAGAAATAGTGCTGTGTATTTACAAACACCCAAACAGGCCCATATAAGATATAGCTATTATTTTTAATAATTTAATACCGCCAATAAAAAAGCCCTCAACAGGGCTTTTTTATTCGTGAATATATCGTGCAAAGGTCTCAAACTAATTATTTATTCGTAAGGATTACGTAAAACAATGGTCTCATCTCGCTCGGGGCCTGTTGAAATAATATCAACAGGAACACCGACAACTTCTTCTAAACGCGCTAAGTAGTTTAATGCATTTTGTGGCAATTCGTCTTTATTGCGAATACCAACCGTGGCTTCACTCCAGCCCGGCATTTCTTCAAATACTGGTACACATTTTTCAATGGCATCAGCACCGATGGGTGGCATTTCTAAGATCTCACCGTTATATTCATACGATGTACAAATTTTCAATGTTTTTAAGCCATCTAAAACATCTAATTTAGTGATGCATAAACCGGTAATACTATTCACCTGCGCAGCGCGACGCAGCGCGACCGCATCAAACCAGCCGCAGCGACGGCTACGACCCGTTGTTGCACCAAACTCATGGCCTTTCTCGCCCAGGTACTGGCCAATGTCATCAAATAATTCTGTTGGAAATGGGCCTGCGCCTACACGTGTGGTATAGGCTTTAGTGATGCCTAAGATATAATCTAAATCACACGGCCCAACACCTGAACCGGTACATGCACCACCTGCAGTACAGTTAGAAGACGTTACATAAGGGTATGTGCCCTGGTCAATATCAAGTAATGTACCCTGTGCGCCTTCAAACATTATATTTGCACCATCCTTACGCAAGTTATAAAGCATTGAAGGAATATCCGCGATCATAGAAATGAGCTTGTCGCGCACGCCCATGATTTCATCTAATACGGTTTGATAATCAACGGCATCTACTTTGAAATAATGCACCAATGCATGGTTATGATATTCCATAACACCGGCTAATTTTTCTGCAAAGGTTTCAACATTCAGTAAATCACCTACACGCAAACCTCGGCGAGAAACTTTATCTTCATACGCAGGGCCAATGCCACGACCGGTTGTACCAATGGCTTTTTTACCACGGGCAATTTCACGCGCCTGATCTAATGCCACGTGATACGGCATAATTAACGGACAGGCTTCAGAAATTTTTAGGCGTTGGCTAGCGGGAACACCCTGCTTTTCCAACATCTCAATTTCTTCAAATAGAGCCGATGGAGAAAGCACAACACCATTTCCAATCAGGCACATTACGTTGTCACGTAAAACACCTGAAGGCACCAAATGTAAAACCGTTGTTTGATCGCCAATAACTAATGTATGGCCTGCATTATGACCACCCTGGAAACGTACAACTGCTGATGCACGATCAGTTAAAAGATCAACGATCTTTCCCTTACCTTCATCACCCCATTGGCTTCCAAGTACAACTACATTCTTGCCCATTTTACTATGCCTTCTTCATGCTGATAAGCTGCAATAGCAGCGTTTCAATAGTGTTAACATTATTTCTTACTACACTTACTAACAACAACTTTTTGAAACAATGTAATTAAATTAAATTTGTTTACTCAACTATCCATGTACCTGAATTATTTTTTAGTTCTCGATTACAAGCTACATCACTGGCATTACCATATTGACCCGGTAAAGATTGAATAACCGTTTCACCGTTGGCACGTAACGCACTCACGGCTTCCCATAAGCCCGAGGTATCTTCATTTGATGGCAAGCTTGGTGCGTAAATAGCATTACTGTTTAGCGCTTGAGCTTCATATCGTGAAAGGTTCAGTAATGTTTTTAAATCCGTACTAAAGCCTGTAGCGGGTCTTGCGCGACCAAACACCTTACCGATATCATCATAACGACCACCACGCGCAATTTCCTGGCCTTCACCTAATGTGTATGCCGCAAATAACAAACCGGTGTGGTAATGAAAGCCGCGTAACTCAGAAAGATCAAAGTTAATCGCCACATCACTAATACGTTGTTTAAGTAATGCAACCGCTTGCTTTAAATATTCTAAAGCCTCTTTAACTGAAGCGTCTGCTTTTACAAATGCATCAGTTGCACGCTGTAAACAATCATTGCCACCGTGTAACTCCGGTAACAAATTCAGCATATCGGCAACATCTTTATCGATTGTTTGTGCCGCAAGAAAGGCCTGAATTTCAGGAATCGCTTTACGCTGCATCATTTCAAATAATGTTGCTTCCTGCGCTTCATTAAAACCCGCCTGCTTGCTTAAGCCACGGTAAATACCCACGTGACCAATATCGATGTATACATCTTTAACACCGGCCGCCCTTAATGTTTCAACCATTAAACACAGCACTTCTACATCGCTTTCAACACCACCGTGTCCGTATAGCTCTGCACCGGCCTGGAATGGACTACGGCTACTGCCAAAACCATCGGGCAGGGTATGTAAAACAGTACCCATATAACATAAGCGATTAGGTGCATCATTTTTTAACTGGTGCGCATCAATGCGTGCCACCTGGGGCGTCATATCTGCACGCAGACCCATTGAACGCCCAGTGAGCTGATCAATCAGTTTGAATGTTTGTAAATTTAAATCGTGACCTGTACCCGTTAACAGGGATTCTAAAAACTCTATCATCGGCGGCATCACCAACTGATAACCCCAACGCGAATACATGTCTAATAAATTTCGGCGCAGTGACTCAAGACGTGCTGCATCTGCAGGCAATGCTTCTTCTATACCCTGAGGCAATAACCAGTGATTATTTGTCACACCATTTTTCATCATGCTTATCTTCAATCAAACTCTTAACGCATTAAATAAAGTAAAACTACGCCGAACAACATACTGGCAAAACCAATACTACGTAATGCTTTATCCGGTAATTGACTTGCCTGTAGCATGGTGTTGCGCCAGCCCTTCGGGCTAATAAAAGGCATAATACCTTCAAATACTAACAGCAGTGCCATTGCACTGAATAAGTCATTCCACGCTATCATTACAATCAATCATTATTAGTTTTACACTTCGTGTATTTCTACACGATTTCCTAATTCTCTATACAACAAAATCACAAGCTGCAGACGTACAAAAAGCCGGGCCAAACAGCCCGGCTTATTTGCTAATGACTTACTACTTCACTTTACCCTGTGAACTCTTTAAGTATCTAAAGAATTCTGAATCAGGGTCTATCAACATTACATCGCCTTTATTTGAGAAGGTATTTTTATAGGCTTCCATACTTCTATAAAAGCGATAAAAATCACGGTCTCTATTATACGCCTTTGCATAAATTTCAGCTGAAGTCGCATCACCTTCACCACGAATCGACTGCGAATCACGATACGCTTCTGCCACTAATATTCTGCTTTGTGCATCTGCATCCGCACGAATACGAGTTGCTGTTTCTTCACCTTTAGAGCGATTTTCACGTGCTTCACGTTCACGCTCTGTGCGCATACGCGCATATACGTTTTGACTAATCTTTTCCGGAAAATCAATACGCTTAATTCGCACATCTACAATATCGATACCAAAGGCTTTGGCTTTTTCATCTATGTTGCTGGTTAATAGCTCCATAATTTGTGTTCGATCCTGCGCAATAACTTCTTGCACAGTACGCTTTGCAAACTCATTACGTAAACCATCATCTACCATGCGGTAAATTAATGATGCAGCATTCTGTTCACGTCCACCGGATGTTGCAGTGTAATAACTTGCTTCATCAATAATGCGCCATTTAACAAATGAGTCTACCACCATGTATTTCTTTTCTTTTGTTAAGAAACGAACAGGTTGCTGATCGATTGTAAGAATACGACCATCTAGTTTTTTCACATCATTAAACGGAAACGGTAACTTGAAATGAATACCTGGTTCAAAACCGGTTTTGTCAATTTTACCAAATGCTAACAAAATTGCTTTTTCACGTTCATCTACAAAGAATGTACATGTATAAGCAATAATAACGATAACGGCTGCAATAATTCCAACTAACTTATTCATTATCGTGTCTCCCTGGTACGTGATGAACGGTTTCTTAAATCATTCACATCAAAATTATTGCCACGTGAATTATCAATTAAACGTTCTGACTGCTGCAAACCATCTCGACTGACATTTCTATTTTCTAACATCTTATCCAATGGCAGATACATCATATTGTTGCCGCCTTCAACGTCGATCATCACTTTGCTAGACTGAGACAATACAGATTCAACGCTTTCAATGTAAATACGATCTCGCGTTACACCTGGCGCTTTGCGGTACTCAGCATATAACTTGGTGAAACGCTGCGCATCACCTTCTGCTCGTGCTACCACTTCTTGCTTATAAGCATTTGCTTCTTCTAACATTTGCGCCGATTTACCACGCGCACTGGGTATAATTTCGTTGCGGTAAGCCTGTGCCTGATTACGTAATTTAACCTCGTCTTCTTTCGACTGGGTTACATCATCAAAGGATGCTTTAACGGGCTCAGGTGGCTTAGCTTCCTGCATGTTCACACGCACAACATTCAATCCAGACTTATAGCTATCAAGAACTTCCTGAAGTGTTTGTTGAGTACTTACTGCGATATCTTCACGGCCATCACCAAATACGTAGTTCATGGTGCTACGCCCTACGTGCTGACGTAATGCACTCTCAGACGCTGCGGCCAGAGTACTGATTGGGCTACGCATATTAAAGAAGAAGTTTTCTGCATCACCAACTTGATACTGCACGGTAATTTCAATATCAATAATGTTTTGATCTTGCGTCAACATGGTGCTTTTATGTGCGTATTCCTGAATATTGCTCACATCCACTTTTAATACTTTTTCAATAGGCGAAGGCAAATGCCAGTGAAGGCCAGACTCTACTGTATAGGCATGAGCACCAAAACGCATCACTACACCGCGCTCAGCCTCGCCTATCTTATAGGTACCCGTGGCTGCCCATATAAGCAAACCAATGACCAATATTGCCGTCAGACCTATAGAATTATTGCTGGATGATGAGCTACCGCCACCACCGCGAGAACCGCCAAACAGGCCATTCAGCTTATCCATGAATTTTTTGAATACTTCATCCAGATCTGGGGGACCCTGATCATTGCCACGATTACCCCATGGGTCTTTGTTTTTATTACCGCCAGGCTCATTCCAAGCCATTTGAGACTCCAAGGTTTGCTTATTGAAAGACTGCGGATTGTAACCCTTCTGTCATAGAAACAGAAGTCCAGACACCGCGTTTAAACACTTAATTGTTATTACTGAACATTACCCGCCACCAACCACGCATCTTTTGGTGTTGCATAACCTTCGGGTAATAATAGATGTTCTGGTACCGACTCTCTGCTTGCCATCTGCATTAAGTCACGCCTTGGTGTATTAATTTGCAGAATAAACTGACCCGCTTCATCAACTGTTTCACTTTCCACTGCATTAATACCATAGAGGAGCGCGCGGATTCTTCCATTCGCTGGCGAAAGATTCAAACGGCCCTGCACGATATCTTGTGCAAAATGTTCAGCGAGCACCTGGTGCACCAGGTCCAGGCCAAGCTTTTGCTGCGCAGACACCCAGATTCGCTTTACCTTGCCATCACTGTCGCGATCGATTCTTGGTTCAATTTCCAGCCGATCGATCTTATTCATTATTTGAATCTGGGGCACTTTATCTGCACCGATTTCTTTCAACACCGTTTCCACCGCATCAATATTATCCAGACGCATATCATCCGAGGCATCAATAATATGCAGCAGTAAATGCGCCTCTTCAGTTTCTTGTAAGGTTGAGCGGAATGATTCAACTAAATCATGGGGCAGGTGACGAATAAAGCCTACCGTATCGGCCAAAATCAGCGAACTACCATCTTCAATTTGCAGCTTACGTAAAGTAGGGTCGAGCGTCGCAAACAGCTGATCCTGAACATACACATCAGCATCGGTCAGCGCATTAAATAAAGTGGATTTACCCGCATTGGTATAGCCAACAAACGCAACGGTAGGCACTTCTGCCTTACGTCGCGACTGCCTGCCCTGCTCTCGCTGCTTACGGACTTTTTCCAGACGTTTATTAATTTGTTTGATACGCGCACCCAGTAAACGACGGTCAGTCTCTAACTGAGTTTCACCCGGGCCACGTAAACCGATACCCCCCTTCTGACGCTCAAGGTGAGTCCAGCCGCGTATTAAGCGTGTTGATAAATGCTTAAGCTGGGCAAGTTCAACCTGTAACTTACCCTCAAAGGTTCGTGCCCGTTGGGAAAAGATATCCAGAATAAGCCCTGTGCGATCAAGTACACGACACTGAAATAAAGCCTCAAGGTTTCTTTCCTGGGATGGACTTAATGCATGATTAAACAAAACCAGCTCGATGCCTTCAGCCGCAACCTTCTGCGCGATTTCATCGGCCTTACCACTGCCTACAAAATATTTGGCATCGGGTGAACGTCGTTTACTGGTAACCACATCCACCACAACAGCACCAGCTGAGACAGCCAGTTCCTGAAATTCGGTGATGTATTCACGTTGCAGATCTGCGTTTAGGTCGATATGGACAAGAATGGCTTGCTCACCAGTTTCAGGGCGTTCAAACAAGATAGGTCTTCTGTATAGCGTTAAGGATGTTTATTATACAATGTAAAACGGCTGTCTCCATAGTCATTTACAGACATTTAGAAACAGCCGTTTTATATAAATAAATAATGGCTAGTAGTAACTACATATTTCCCTCGCCGGTACCGCCATCGTGCTCATCCTCATGACCACTGGTCCATCGTACCGGCCTGGCTGGAACAATAGTTGAAATAGCGTGTTTATAAACCATCTGACTTACCGTGTTGCGCAACATAACCGCAAATTGATCGAAAGATTCAACTTGGCCTTGCAACTTAATACCATTCACAAGATAAATTGAAACTGGTACGCGTTCTTTACGCAGTGCATTCAAGAAGGGTTCTTGTAGTGATTGCCCTTTTGGCATGGTTTTTACTCCCGACATTTTAGTTATTTTTATTAACCCACACGTACAATTCTACGCGAAATATTTTTTATTGTAGAAAGTTCTAATATTGTACTGCAAAGGCTCTTTTCAAGTCTTTGATCTAAGAGAATAGTGAATTTTTCAGATTTTTCAGGATTTTATGGTAAATGAGTGGCTCAATATCAAAAAAGTTACAGTTGCTTTCTTTTCTAAGCCAGGTCATCTGCCGCTTTGCCAACTGCCGTGTCGCGATAATGCCACGCTCAGTCATCTCAGCATAATCCATTAATCCATCAAGGTGCTCCCATACCTGCCGGTAACCGACGCAACGCATAGAAGGCAATTCCAAATTCAAGTCGCCTCTCGATCTAAGGGCTTCGACCTCAGCAATAAAGCCAAGTTCCAACATCTGAAGAAAACGTGTTGCAATACGCTCACGCAGAAAAGCTCGATCTTCTGGAAAAAATGCAATTTTCACTACGTTATAGGGTAAGGAATTGGCCGTTTGTTGTTGCCAATATTCCGTTAGGGTGATGCCCGATATTTCAAACACTTCTAACGCACGCTGTATACGCTGCGGGTCATTCGGGTGAATTCTTTGCGCTGCAAGCGCATCAATTTTAGCTAAACGATCATGCATCGCCTGCCAGCCGAATTGCGCGGCATCGGCCTCTAGCTGCTCACGTACAGATGCATCAGCTGCGGGCAATTCAGACAACCCTTCCTGTAACGCTTTGTAATACAACATAGTCCCTCCCACCAGGACGGGGGTTTTACCGCGACTTAAAGTCGACTTTATTTCTGCTAAGGCATCTTCACGAAAATTTGCAGCAGAGTACGCCTCAGCAGGGTCAATAATATTGATAAGCTTATGTGGTGCGCGCGCCAGAGTTTCCGCATCGGGTTTGGCGGTACCTATATTCATATCCCGATACACTAATGCAGAATCAACACTGATTAATTCACAGCCAAACTGTTCCACACAGGCCACAGCCAAATCTGTTTTGCCCGCAGCCGTAGGCCCCATAATAAAAATAATGCTTGGTGCGTCTTTTACACTGGTAGATTGTTGAATAATTAAATCAGACATAATATGGGCTGCTATTGGCCACGCATAAACCATTTATCCATGGCGTCCAGACTAAATTCTGTCCAGGTTGGCCGACCATGATTACACTGGCCGCTGCGTTCTGTTTGTTCCATGTCACGCAACAGCGCATTCATTTCAGGAATGCTTAAGCTGCGGTTAGCACGCACCGAGCCATGACAGGCCATGGTCCCCAGCACTTTATTAATTTCATTGCGAATCCGCTCTGAACTGCCATAACTTAATAAGTCTGATAATACATCCCGCACCAATGATTCGGCATCGGCACGGGCCAGAATCACCGGGATTTGTCGAATACGAATGGATTCAGGACTCGTGCGATCCAGCTCAAAACCCAGCTCACTAAATAATTCAGCCTGCTCTTCCGCCAGGCTCGCTTCTTTTTCACTCAGGTTCATGCCAATCGGCACTAAAAGCGGTTGCGATGCGAGCGTCCCTTGCTCCATTGCCTGCTTTAAACGCTCGTAGGTAATACGTTCATGCGCCGCATGCATATCGACTACCACCATTCCCTTGGCGGTTTGTGAAAGGATAAACACCCCATGCAGCTGTGCCACTGCAAATCCCAACGGCGGAACGTCCGCATCACCTTGCGCAACGGGCTGAACTCCATGCGCAGGTAAACCGCGCGATAAATTGGCATAGGCCTGAATCTGCTCTTCAACCTGCAAAGCCATACTGCTTTGCCGAGGTGCCGAGCCATAGTTTTGTACACCACTCATGGAATGTACTGAGGGCTTAGTTGACTGAGAGAATACGCCTTGAACCGCGTACGAGGCAGGCACTAAATTTGGATCGCCGAGTGAGCCACTCACATCCGCCGGTCGAACATCCGCCAATGCCTTATGAATACCCCTAAACAAAAAGTCATGCACCATGCGGCTTTCACGAAAACGTACTTCATGTTTAGTGGGGTGGGCATTTACATCTACCAAAGCAGGGTCTAATTCTAAATACAATACATAGGCCGGATGCCGACCGTGATACAGCACATCCTGGTACGCCTGGCGCACCGCATGGGTCACTAACTTGTCACGAATAATCCGCCCATTCACAAAGAAGAACTGCATATCCGCCTGCGAACGCGAGAAACTCGGTAAGGCGATCCAGCCGTACATTTTTAAGCCCGCCGCCTCAAATTCCATGAATTGCGACTGTTCTATAAACGCCTTGCCGCACACCTCGGCAATGCGCTGCTCCATTTCATCTCGGTTATCTGCTGCACGCCATTGTTTAATCACCCGCTGGTTATGATTTAGGGTAATCCCTATATTAAAGTGGCTTAAAGCAATACGCTTAACTACGTCTTCCAGGTGATTAAATTCCGTTTTTTCAGTGCGCAAAAATTTACGTCGTGCCGGCACATTAAAAAACAAATCACGTACTTCAATCGTTGTGCCTTCGCTGTGCGCCGCCGGTGATAGCTGAGCCGATTGCTCATCCTGCCCCTGCACCTTAAAGCCTTCATTATCACCTTGCCGCGAAGTAATGCTCATGCGACTAATCGAGGCAATGCTGGGTAGCGCCTCACCGCGAAAGCCCAAACTTTGTATGTGCTCTAAATCATCCAGATTGCGTATTTTACTGGTGGCATGACGGGATAATGCCAGGGCTAAATCATCTTTGTGAATACCAGTTCCATTATCACGAATACGAATCAGCTTGGTACCACCCTGCTCTATATCGATATCAATTTTGCTGGAAGCGGCATCAATGCTGTTTTCCAATAACTCCTTAACCACTGACGCTGGCCGTTCAACCACCTCACCCGCGGCGATTTGGTTAATAAGTTGATTGGGCATTTGCTGAATTCGTTTAGACATGGAAACACTTGATCGATGGAAGTGCGGAGAGTTTAACAAGCTTTAAGGATTAGAAAAAGAAAACGAATATTTGAAAGGAAGGCAATGGGTATTTATTCGCCTGTTATCCGCCAAAACTAATGCACTGATCCTGTTTACTTTTTAAGCTTCGATGGCAGGCGCAGGTGCTGTCGAAGCCGATGTATAAGTAACTGGTCAGGCCCGGTAAGCACTGAATGCCTGGGCTTATTTCATCGCAGTGATATAGGATATTAGTGCGTCAATGTCGGCATTATTTAGACGGGAGGCCACGTACTGCATGGGTGATTTCGGGCGTGGCCCAGAACCAGAACGATAGGCCATCAGTGTCTTACTCAGATACTTTGCTGGCTGGCTAGCGATACGAGGAAGTGTTTGTTTGCCATAACCGTTCACACCATGGCAGGACACACAGGTTTCGTTATATAGCGTTTCCCCCTGCGCTCTGAGTTCAGGGCGGTAATCAGCTTGCGGTTTAACTGTCTGGCTGGTGTAGTACAGCACAATATTCACCCGATCTTCCGCGCTGAGATTGGCCGCCAGTTCAGACATGATTCTATCCTTGCGCACCTTACTGGCGAACAGCTCAAACTGATGCAGCAAATACTGGGGATTTTGTTGCGCAAGGTTGGGAATATAGTTTCTTTTACTGTTGCCATCCTGGCCGTGGCAGTATTTACAGACCAGACCGCGCTCCTTACCTTGCTGCAGCGCTGCCTGATGCCGCTCAGTATCGGCCAGCGTGTTATTCAGAATGGTCAACAAATGATCAAGCTCATTGGCCTGGGCAGGCCAACTACTGAACAGTAAGCAAAAAAGTATATATCTCATTACATAACCCATAGAATTTATTAAAGAGGCGATAGTAGCGATTAACCACCAGATGATAACGGCTATTCGGCGTTTACTGGATTTTTATCAATTATCTGATCATTTGTTCTGCCAATGCTGATGGCTCATCCGGCGAGTCGCACCAGCCATTTGTTTTGTATTTCATCCGCCGTCAATGGCTTATCAATGTAATAACCCTGTACTATATCGCAGTTGATTTTCTGTAAATATTTCAATGTCTGTTCAGTTTCTACGCCTTCTGCAACAACTTTGAGCGACATGCTGTGGGCGAGCTGTATGATGGCATGAGTAATCGCATCATTGGCCGGGCTGGCCGACAAGTGCTTGATAAATGATCGATCGATCTTGAGAACATCTACGGGCAGTTGTTGTAAATAACTCAGTGATGAATAGCCGGTGCCAAAATCATCGATGGATATACTGATTCCCATGTCGTGAAAATCACCCAGCAGTTTGATGGCATGTTGTCGTTCAACCATCATAGAAGTTTCGGTCACCTCGAGTTCCAGACAGCTGGGTTCAAGCCCCCAGGCATCTAGCAGATCACGGATCTGCTGCGCGAGTTTGTTGTTTAACAGGTTCAGAGCAGAAAGATTAACCGCAACAGGGATATGTCGCCCGGATTTTTTCCACAGATAAGATTGCCGTAATGCGGCATTTAATACCCATTGGGTTAAAGCTTGTATCAGGCCTGACTGTTCAGCCAGAGGTATAAATTGATCGGGAGGAATAATACCCAGTTCAGGATGCAACCAGCGTACAAGCGCCTCCAGACCCACCAGTTGGCCAGTTTGAGCATCGACCTTGGGCTGGTAAAACAACACCAGCTGGTTTTCACAAATGGCTTTTTTCAGTTGACTACTCATAACCAGGCGTTGCTTGCTGAACGGGTCCTGCTCCGGGTCGTAATAGACGTAGGCTTTGCGTTTGTTTTTTGCCATATACATGGCGACTTCTGCCTGCCGCAGCAGGGTGTCAGTATCTTTGCCGTGTTGTGGGTAACAGGCAATGCCCAGGCTGACGCTAAGATGAATCTGTAATTCCTCTATCGCAAAAGGCTGATCGAAGGTTGCAATAATGTGCTCAATCGCATCATCAAGCTGCTGATCGAGATCAGATAGATTGAGTAAAATCGCAAACTGATCACCGGAGAACCGGCTAATGGTATCAGCCATTTGGCATGTGTCGAGTAAGCGCTGCGCAATCTGCTGCAGCAGCAGGTCGCCGTGATGGTGCCCCAGCGAGTCATTTACCTCCCTGAAGCTATCAGTGTCCATAATAATAACCGCCAGTTTCGATTTATCTGAACGCCGCGAGCTGATCATTCGATCAATTCGGTCAGTCAGTAGCAGTCGGTTGGGTAATGACGTTAAAGCGTCATTCAGGCGTAGATATTCTATTTCCCGCGTGCCATCTCTTACCTGGATATCCAGTTGATCCCGTTGGTTGACCAGCTTCAGCTCGGCTTGCTGTCGAATGCAGATTTCATTTTCCAGGCGCTTATGCACCATGCGGAGATTTCGATTTGACCTGACGGCATATATGATGCTCGATGTTAACAGCATCAACAGGACTAACACGGCGCTGATCGTCAGCCATTGCTCCCGCAGCAGATCCATGAAGTTTAGCTGAATAAGCGGTTTGGCATGAATGCCTACACGAAGTTGCTGCATGAGATGATGTATGGAGTGGTAATTCTGTGGCACAGTCCAGCCAGTGATCGACGCGCTTTGAGCCGCAGGATGATCTGCAGATAGATGGAGCAGTGCCAGTGCAACTTTCCTGGCAAGCTGCTCGGGAATTTTGGCGATTTTGGCAAACGGCCATTCAGGATACAAGGCTGTACTGTGAGCCAATGAAAAGGCGTCAGTATTATGCTTATGCTTTGCGGTGTTTAAAGGCGGTAGAACACGAAATTCTGCTTGCTGGATAAGCCCTTCGTCTGCCATGCGCTCCAGAATGCCGGTGCTCACTGTGCCTGCATCAACCTTGCCATCACGCACCGCATAGACCACCGCGTCATGTGTTTTACCAAATTGCACTGCAGTGAGGTCTTTGTCGAGCTCAATACCATGCTGTTTCATTTCCAGGCGAGTAATCTGATAGCCGCCCAGGGACTGTTCATCCACGGCCATCAACCGTTTGCCCCTGATATCTTTAATGCTGTTCAAATCAGAGCGATCGGATCGGCTGAAGATGACGCTTCCAAATACATCATAGCCTCTGTCTTTGTATCGATTTTTCAGGGTGGCAATACTGGATACACCATGCTTTGCTTCCAGAATGATATACATGTAGGGATTGGTTAACACAAAGTCAATTTGCTGGTCTGAAACGGCTTGCTGGATATCGTTAAAGCCCAGCGGCACAATAGTAAAGTGATTATTCTTTACGCTCTGGCTCAGATAGTCGGCTAAAGGAGACCATCGCAGCAGGGTCTTTTGCGAATCGCGCTTGGCCAGCACACCGATCTTGATTTCGCGGGCGTCGGCGGTGTTTGTAATACAGATGAGTAACGGCGTGAACGCCAGCAGGCAGATTTTTGCTGCCCGTGCGATACGCGGAGCCATGCGGTGAACGCATTGCCGCGATGAAAAAATATTTTGTTCAGCCTTACTCAAGGTCTTCAGCTTTTATACGGTTTGAGCGGGAACATATCATCATGACTAGCTGACCTTGAATTCTGCAGCCATGCTTTCTAATTGTAGCGCAAGCTCCAGTAGTTGACTGCTGCCCTGCACAGTTTGCCTGGCACCGGCAGCGGTTTTGTCGGCGATTAAATTGATGTTTTCAGCATTAAGATTGATTTCACTAGCCACGGCACTCTGTTCTTCAGCAGATGCTGCAACCTGAGTATTGCGATCGTTAATGGCCGCAACTTCGCCCGCAATCAGGCCCAGCGATTCGGCTGCCTGTTCAACCAGTTCTGTACCTTCCTGAGCTTTTTCCTGGGCCACTTCCATTTCCTTAACGGCACCACGGGCCTGGGTCTGCAAGCTTTCAATCATTTGCTGAATTTGTGCCGCTGAACCATGACTGCGGTTAGCAAGAGTACGGACTTCGTCAGCAACCACGGCGAACCCCCGGCCTTTTTCGCCGGCACGGGCCGCTTCAATAGCGGCATTCAGGGCCAGTAGGTTAGTCTGCTCCGAGATACCTTTGATAACATCCAGCACGCTACCGACACCGGCACTTTCAGTGTCCAATTTCCTGATGGTTTCCCCCACCTGCTCAATTTGTTGCGCCAGCATGTCAATACCAGCCAGTGCCTGGGTAGACACGTAGGCACCGTTGCGCGCGACTTCTGTTGCTGTCTGGGAGGCCTCCGCCGTTTGCGCAGCGTTGCGAGCAACATCGTGAACGGCCAGATTCATCTGATTCATGGCTGAGGCGAGCTGTTTGGTTTCTGTTTGCTGTTGCAGGATTTCTCGGGCGGCATCTTTTGCGGTGTTTGAGATACACTCTGCCACTTTGCGTTGTTCTCTTGCACTATCGGCTACCCGTTGCAAACTGTCACGGAAACGCTCCAGCATTCGATTGAATGACTGGCCCAACAGGCCTATTTCATCATTTGAGTCGAGACCTTCAACACGACGGTTAAGATTGGCCGTTTGCTCAATCTCATCCACGGTGTTACGCAGCCGCTTCAGTGGGTTTAAGAGTATCCGGCGCGATATATAAATCATCAGTAACAGCCCCAGAGTAAATAAGGCGGCATTGATACCCGCCCCTGTCCACAGATTGCGCGCAACCTGTCGGTCGAGCGCGTCCAGTGAATAACTGATACGCACAGCGCCAACCACAGATCCGGACGCCGCATTGGCATGACAGCTCAGGCAGTTTGTGCCACGATAATTTTCGCTGGCACGAATTGGGTTGATTGCAGTCAGAATACGCCCCTGCGGGGTCTTGCGGATATGTAGAATGTCCTCGCCATTTAAGGCACGCTGATCCCACTCGTCTGCAACCTGTTCTTCTGGCAAACCTTTGCCATACAGGCTCTTGATGGCGTCACCGCGTATAATCCTGGCCTCAGTGATATTGGGGCGTGCCAATAATTTATCGCGCAACAGATTTCGCTGATCCATGGTGCCCGTCAGCATCATGGTATTGATAGCATCAAAATAAGAATCCCCTGTATCAATGGTCTGTTGTTCAATAACCTGCTCGACCAGATTTTGTTCGCTGCTGGCGGTGTGCAGGGCGGAACCAACCATTACAGTGATGAAAACAAGCAGTAGGGCGAGGTTAATTTTGGTGGACAGAGAGAAGGCTGCATGCTCTAAACTGATACTCATAACGCGACACTCACTAAATTGGTTATATTGGCTCTCCGGTTATGTCAGTCCTGTTGAGCGGAGCAAAGATTCTCCCTGTAAATCCGACTGGGAATTTAACTATGTATTTGAGTATTGCGTGTTGATGTATGTCAATGCGGAAGGCAGGCTAGCGGCCAGAGATATTGTTGGCGCAGGCCATATCATTTTTAAACCCTACGCTAGTAAGTTGCGCTCTTTAGAATGGAAATGGCCCATGCTAAACGTCTTGAAACCCTGCATTTAAATCCTGCAATTTAGCTTGTTTGCCCTGAGCTGTAATATCATTGGGCCAATGTTTAAGTCATTTTAATTCCTGTTTCAAAAAAATTTTGTCTCCCAGGAAATTAACGATGGTTGCTATGCCCTGGCCGCGTACCAATTTTGTACGCAAGTCAGCCATGGGGCAGCTATGGTTTTTTTTGATGTGTTTACTGGTTAGAGAAAACATTTCTCTTGGTGATTTCCTGTCTTTATCAAGAGTTGAAGAGGCGCAGGATTAAAGATTAACCATCATAAAGCCGTATCAATAAAGGGACATTCACGGGCTATAAAAAAGGCGACTAAAAAAGCCGCCTTTCTATAATCAACCGATTAAGTTTTATACTATTAAATTTTATGCTTTCTTACGTTTAGCTAATCCCGCCAAACCAATAAGTCCTGAGCCAAATAACCATACCGCAGCAGGCACAGGAACCGCGCTAACATCGCCTGACTGCACAGCCCATGCATAAAGTCTGGTAGATTTAGCAATCTTGCCCTGACCGCCATCGTCCATACCGAAGCCCCACGCATAGTCAGCGTCAACTGCGTACTCTGTGGCCGACCAATAGTAGTCGGACCGAAGATTACTAAATGGGCCGGTGTTACTTAAGCAGAAATTTGGCGCTGTACAACCAGTTTCCACACCATTGATATCGTATTTGGCTGTATTACCCAATACGTTATAAAACATATTTGATAGCTCACTGTGCGTGGTGATATTGTAACCGGTATCGACACCCTGAGATAAATTAGTGAAAGTCTCACCATCATTACCCACATCCACTGTATTGGCTAAACGCCAGCCATTAACACCGCCTACATTTAAGCCTGCCGCCCAGGTATTTGCCTGATCCCAGGTCATTTGACCATTGGCATAATCAGCATCCGCCAGCCAGGTTAAATCAGCTGCATCATCATAAAAAGCCATACCATCTAATCGTGAGAGTAATGCTGCGTTTACACTGCTCGATGCCATTATTACACTTGCCACAGTAACTAACTTCCAGAACTTCATGCCTGTTTCCTTTACACATTTATTATAATTACTAATTTAGAATAGACTTATGCAAAACATATGCCACCAATATAAGTAGCTGATAATATTGACATTAATAAAAACTAAATTCCTTAGTTATTTCCTACTGTAAAGAATAGCGACATTTGGGCCCTGTATAACGATGCCCGCAATTGAGAAATTTTACACGTTTGAATACCAACAAGTGAATGACTGACATGTTTTATGGCTAACAGTAGCCATTATCTGGGGCTAACCCACTTTAAGCACCGATCTCAACCGATCGACGCAACACTATGATTCTTTAACTCAAAAGATGGTGTGTTTTAATGCCCTACACAATACACATAATTCATCATCAACTGACTGGAATAGACAGCTTCTTACCCACGCGTAAATCATCACTTCTGAGTGAGTTATGCGTACGCAGATGCGATACAGGCAAACTGTATTTATCACTGATTTGTGCCAGCGTATCGCCTTTCTTAATCACGTAATGATCCTGCGCTTCCGATAACCAGGTCCCGGGAGGTGCTTTGCGAGAGAAGTAATCATTTACACCACGCAGAATGGCTTTCGCTAATTTATTTTGATGTGCGCTGCTGCGCAGTTTACGCTCTTCTTTAGGATTAGAGATAAACGCGGTTTCTAGCAAAATGGCGGGGATGTTGGGTGCTTTCAATACAGCAAAGCCCGCTTGCTGCACTTTCTTTTTGTGTACACGACCGACTCGACCGAGCTCTTTAAGGACTTCATCACCAATATCCAGGCTCGACTCAATGGTGCCTGTAAGTGATAAATCTAACAGCACCTGACGCACCATTTTATCCTGGTGATTAAGATCAACATCACCAAACAGTAAATCAGCCTTGTTTTCTTTATCGGCCAATAACTTGGCGGACTCGGAGGTTGCACCACTTACCGATAATGCATATACCGAGGCACCCCGCGCACGCGTATCGGGAAATGAATCAGCATGAATAGAAATCATCAAATCGGCATCAACTTCATGTGCCTTTTTGATTCGATCACGCAGGCGCATAAAACGATCCCTGCTGCGAATTAACTCTCCATGCATCCCCTTGGTGCCGTCTATTTCTTTCTTCAAACGGCGCGCAATTTGTAAGGTAACATTTTTTTCGTGCGTACCTAAACGACCCGTTGCACCGGGATCATTACCCCCATGCCCTGCATCAATTGCGACAATAACATCACGTAGCGATTGCTTTTTAGCGGTGGTTTTCTGTGATGAGACTGAACGGGTTTGCTCCTTCACATCAACGACTAATCGGTGGCCATTACCGCCTGTTGGCTCTAACAAAAAGCTACTGGGGGTCGTACGCGATTTTAAATCCAGCACCACGCGTAAATCGTGTGTATTTCGCACACCCATACGAATGCTTTTAAGCTGGCGACTGTGCAATTCTTCAAGCACGCCGGAATCCATTAAACGGGTTTGTTTTAAATCGACAACCAGACGTTCGGGTTTATGCAGCGAAAACAGGGAGTGCTCTACCGGGCCGTCTAAGTCGAACACCAAACGGGTTTTATTTGGTTCACGTGAGATACGAATATTTTTGACACTGATGTGAGAGCCCTTAGCCTGACTCGCCGCATGAGTTAGCGCAGGTGCAGCCGCCATGGCTCCAAGGCCTGCAATTCTGCTTGTTAACTGTGATAAAAATTGGCGTCGCTGTTTTTTCATCTCACACCTCGATACAACTGAGTGTTTATACTTTAACCATTTCATATTGATTTTTAACACCAGACCTAAGTGGTTGATTTCATTAGGCTGATACTCAGGAATCAAACATGTGTTACATACTCTTTAATGTAGTTTGGCAAGATCTCAGAGAAATGCAAGGGAGACACAGGGTTTTTATCAATAATTTTAATAAGATAGGTGATTTATCTAATCTAATTAGTTAGATAGAGAGTTGATTATTTCACGGCCTTTATCTGTATTTGAGCTCAGCACGCATAACCTGCCATGATAGCCCTGCTCCGTTTGATAACTCAATTCACACAACAAATCAGCAACGGGGAGATAACCTTGCGCTTTCTCCGGCCACTCAATTAAACAAATAGATTGCCCATCAAAGTAGTCTCTTCCACCGGCGTATTCCAGCTCATCTGGCTCGCCCAGGCGATATAAGTCAAAATGGTATATTTGCTGATCGTTAATTAAATAGGGCTCGACCAATGTATAGGTTGGGCTTTTGACATTCCCCTTAAACCCCAGCGACTGTAAAAAACCTCTTACGAAGGTTGTTTTGCCCGCACCAAGGTCGCCCTGCAAAAATATCACACAGCCTGCTGTTACGTGTTTTGCAATGGATGCGGCCAGTTTTAACTGCGCATCCTCATCTTTTAGAAACAAGGTAAAATCAGCCACTATGTATTCACCAGTTGACGAATATGCACAAACAAATCACTCGCCAGCAAACCGGTTTGCCCGTCTTTAGCCGCTAAGTCACCCGCCAAACTATGCACACAAACCCCCAACTGAGACGCCAGCTCGAATCCATAACCCTGTGCAAGAAAGCTCCCAATCACGCCACTTAATACATCACCCATACCCGCAGATGCCATTCCTGGATTACCATAGGGACATACTTGAGGCAGCTTTTCATTTGCCGATATGGGTGACTGCAACAAACTGCCAGCACCTTTTAATACCATGTAACCACCGTATTTTTGTTGTAATAATTCCACGCTGGTAAAGCGCGAATCTTGCACAACTGATGTGGATTCACCTAGCAGACTAGCGGCCTCACCAGGGTGTGGCGTTAATACCCAATCATCACGTCGGCCATCATCCTCTTCGCTCAACAGGCGCAAGGCACCTGCATCTATCAGCTTGGGCGCGTGAGACTGCAAGGCCGCCGAGAGTAAATTACGCGACCATATGCTATCTGCCATTCCAGGGCCAATCACAATGGCCGTGGCTTTATTCAACAACTCGCTTGAAACATGACCGTCATCCGTTGCGGATAACATAATTTCCGGTCGCCCCGATAACATAACGGCTGCATGTTCTTCATGGCTCACAATGGTCACCAAACCTGCACCAGCCCTTAAGGCAGCCTCAGCTGCCATACGCGCAGCGCCTGGCATACCTTTATCACCACCAAGCACTATCACATGCCCGCACTGGTGTTTATGCATACTGTGTTTACGTGGCTTCAATTGATGGCGTAATTTTGCCCAATCCAGGCAAATTGCTTGAGGAGGCTGCCTTTTATACACACCTTCAGGAATGGATAGGCCATCAAACAACAACTCACCACAGTGATCGACACCGAGATGCGTTAGCTGGCCTTTCTTCAAACCAATAAAGCTCATTGTAGATGTGGCACGAATAGCGCAGCCTGCCACCCGCCCAGTATCTGCACACAAACCGGAGGGAATATCCACCGCTATCACCGGTGTATCCGATTGATTAATCAGCTGAACCGTTTCAGCCCATTTGCCTTCGAGGTCGCGCTGCAAACCGGTGCCGAGTAAAGCATCTATCACAACATCGGCCTGATCCACCAAACCCTGCGAAAATTTGACCGGTTGATGGCTTAGCGAATGCCAGTCTTTCCACGCGGTTTTTGCATCACCTTGAAGTTTTGCAGGGTCAATCAAACTCACCACACTCACATCAAGACCGCTCTGCATGGCCAGCTTGGCGACAACGTATCCATCACCCGCATTATTTCCAGCACCACACACCACCACTATATGCTTTGCTATTGGGTAACGATTTTGCAAATGATTAAACAGCGCCTTTCCCGCACGCTTCATTAGTTCATATGCGGAAATATTAAATTCATTAATAGCAATAGCATCGAGATTACGCACGGCTTCGGCGCTATAAAGATTCGTAGGGAGTTGTTGGCGTGTTGCAAGATTCATTGAGAGATGATGCGGAATTGCTGGGTGAAAATCAATATGAGTTTATACAAAACTCTTTATGTTTAAGTTATCTACATTTTCACTGTGATTCTTCACCAATAAATGCAGAAAACTCTTTTCCCAATAAACCCGCCTCCGCACTTAGGCCAGTAGCAACTAATAACTCAATCGCACACTCTGCGGTACACAGGCCACCATCAAGCTGGTTACGCCGCAAGTTATATCGAGATTTTTTATCTGTAGTGAATTGAATGCAGGGTAAATCATGCAAATAAGGACTGCGATTATAAATTTTACGCGCTTCCTGCCACGTACCATCAATTAAAATAAAGTGCTTAAACTGCGAGATATTATCAGAGGGTATAGATTTTTCCTGCTGAAAGACTAATGCAATTTCACCTTCTGCAATGAGTTTCAATAGTATTTCATCAGCTTCAGTACGTTGCCAAATAATAGTCCGCACATTGGAAATAACACGAGATATTAACTGGCCCGTGTTTGAGGTTTTGTAAGTTTCACGTAAATGGGTTAATAATATAAGCTGCATACTCACATATTAACCTGTATTTAATTAACGCTTAATTTTTTTGTACTCGAGCAAATATTAGCTTATGCAACTTTAAGCTGATCACGACCTTCGCTTTTAGCTTCATACATTGCTTTATCTGCACGTTTAAATAAAGTGACAGCGTCATCTAGCTTGTTTCTACACGCGAGACCAATACTTACCGATACATCCATCTTCTGGCCTGCAATTTCCATATTGATTTCACGTACAGATTCTAAAATACGATCTGCAATAATTGACGAGTCATCACAATCTGAGTTAGTTAACAATACGACAAACTCTTCACCGCCATAACGGAACAGCATATCCGTGGTGCGAATGCTATGTTGAATACTTGATGCTACTTCTTTAAGCACATCATCTCCTACGCTATGGCCGTAGGTATCATTAACTTTTTTGAAGAAATCGATATCAATCACCAATAAAGAAACATCCTGATGGTAACGTTGAGACATACTAATTTCACGCTCTAATGATTCATCAAATGTAGAACGGTTTCTTACACCTGTTAATGCATCACAATGCGCCAACAAGCTGGCTTTCTTAAACTGAATTGAATTGCGTAATGGATATATCAAAATAGACAGTAAATTTTCTAACAGAATTAATTCAGACTCTACAAATTTTCGCCCACGGTACACAACAAGCTTACCTAATTCCAAATCTTCAATTTTCAAATTATATGAACAACTATGACCTTTCTGGCGAGCAGACTGAATATTTACGTTTGGCTCTTCACTGCTGTATGCAAAGCCATCAAATAGAAAATAAGAATGAATGTGCTCCATAAATTTATTAATAACCCAATCAACATCAAGTGACATTTGCAGTGACATAGCCAGGTCTAGCTGAGCTTGTTGCTCTAGTTCACGGTTATAAACTTTCTGCTCTGGCTTCTCGCGATTACTAAACACACTTTTAACTTCTTTCAGTTCTCTAATCATTTCCTGAGTTGATGATTGAATCTGCATTGTCGTCTTTCCTGATTAAGTCTTAATCACCAATAAAGCGACAACCATGCCAACTGTATATTGAATATATTTAATTTAATATATTCAATAAGTTACAATAAAAAAAGAGCGGAACAAAAGAAATTTAGCGGCAAAAGTACCGCTGGAAAAATAGTAAAAACAAGGGAATGACAGAATTATGACGGCAATTTATTGCCACCTTAGGCAATACAAAGCACTTAATATAGAGACTACCTGTTGCTTATTCAGACGCCGGCAGCAAACAGGCACCAACAGAACCAACCATGCAGTGCTCTCCATTGACCCAAATAGCGTGGTCAAAAATTGCCTTGCTCAGGTTTGCACCCTGCAACTGAGCACCCACTAACTCTGCATAAGATAAATTAGCACCCGATAAATCGGCTTGCTGAAGATTGGCCTGACGTAAATTTGCACCTTTCATATTGCTTCGCTGCAACTGTGTGCCGGTCAAATTGGCATTTGATAAATTGGCATAAGCCAGGTCTGCCTGAGTCAGTATGGAATTAGATAGATCAATCGATTCCAGTTTAGCACTGCGGAAATTAACTTCAACCAGGTTGCGGCTACGTAAGACCTCACCTTGCTTGTTGCACCCTGACCAGTTAATGCCCGGTTTTGCTATTACATTACAGTCTGTAAGACGAGCGTCTTTGTCGCCTTGAGCGGACAAATAAACACCCACAATGACGATAGCGACTAACACAAGCAAACCAGCATACACCAGTCGTTTTTTAGGTTGAGCGCTGTATCGTTTCAAAACATCATCGCGTATTTGACGATGCAGTTGCATCACTTGCTCTTCATCTACGCGGCGATCATCGTGTAACTCATTATCTGTTGCTGATTGCGAACTGCGTTCATCTTCGCGTATACGCGCCAGCATCAAAGCACGATTACCCTGAGGAGTACCGGATTCTTTTACAACTTCTGGCACAATAGCAGGATAGTTTTTTACCGCTGACCAATGTATTTTATCCTGACTCACCGGTGTTTCCTGAGTCATTCTACCCAGCACTAAATAACTACCAATAAGCTTATTAGGAAATGGCCCCTGGACACTATCTCCCTGCTTAATATACCAACGGCCTGTATTTGATTTACCCATGAATGCTCACAATGATTGCCACGTAATAATATATAGCAATAATCACTCCAATATGTGGCCGCGACAAAATTAAATGTGTAGATTCAAGCTTAAGGTTTTAACACCGTGATACCACCCATATAGGGCTGCAATACATCAGGCACATTAATACTGCCGTCTGCTTGCTGGTAATTTTCCAATACAGCAACCAGAGTACGACCCACCGCTAATCCTGAACCATTAACGGTATGCAATAATTCTGGTTTACCTGTTTCAGGGTTGCGCCAGCGCGCACTCATACGGCGCGCCTGGAAATCCTCAAAATTGCTACAGGAAGAAATTTCACGGTAAGCTTGCTGCCCTGGCAACCACACTTCTAAATCATATGTCTTAGCCGATGAAAACCCGGTATCTCCCGCACATAAAGTTAACATGCGATAAGGTAAATTTAATTTTTGCAAAATAATTTCTGCATGGCCGGTTAATTCTTCCAGTGCCGCCCATGAATTCTCTGGCTTAACCAGTTGCACCATCTCAACTTTTTCAAACTGGTGCTGGCGAATCATGCCACGTGTGTCTTTACCGTAGGTACCCGCCTCAGCTCTAAAGCACGGTGTATGCGCTGTCATTTTTACAGGCATATCTTTGGCATCAATAATTTCTCCACGGGCAATATTTGTGACCGGCACTTCTGCTGTGGGAATTAAATAATAATTACTTTCACCTGTAAAATTAAACAGGTCTTCCTCAAACTTGGGTAACTGGCCAGTGCCTTTTAAACTATCCGCATTCACAATGTACGGCACATACACTTCTTCATAACCATGCTCAGAGGTATGCAAATCCAGCATAAATTGAATGAGGGCACGGTGCAATTTAGCCATTGCACCACGCATTACAACAAAACGAGAACCCGCTAATTTAGCCGCCGTTTCAAAATCCAACCAATTATTGGGGGCACCTAATTCAACATGGTCTTTAGCTGCAAAATCAAATTGAGTTGGCTTACCCCATTTTTTGATTTCAATATTGTCATCTTCAGATTTACCTGCAGGCACCGAATCATCCAGTAGATTAGGCATACCCATCATTATTTCATGAATCTGCTCTTGTGCATCATCTAACTGTTTTTTTGCAGCATCTAATGCATCACCCAGGCTGGCCACTTCGGCAAGTAAAGGCGTAATATCTTCACCTTGTGCCTTCGCTTTGCCAATGCTTTTAGATTTGGTATTACGTTCGTTCTGCAATTCCTGGGTTTTAACCGCCAGCACTTTGCGCTGAGCTTCAAGCTCATTAAACTTATTTACATCAAGTTCATAGCCACGAATCGCTAATTTTTTAGCCACTGTTTCAATATCGTTTCTTAATAATTTTTGATCTAACATATTTAAATCTTTGTATTTCTCTGTCATTCCTGCGAAGGCAGGAATCAAGTGTCTTAAAATTTATCAGGCGCTGGATTCCTGCCTTCGCAGGAATGACGACTAATTACTTATTCTTTCCCACAAATCATTCCAATATGGGTTCTGTTCTTCTATTAAATTTTTCTTCCAATCCCTTTTCCACGCTTTAATTTGTTTTTCACGCGTTATTGCTGAAGTCATATTCTCATGAAGTTCATAATAAACTAAAAATATAACATTATATTTTTCAGCAAAGCCTTCAATATATTTCTGCTTAGGCTCCCAAACACATTTTACCAGATGACTGGTAACACCGATATACAAAGTACCATTCCGTTTAGAAGCCAAAATATAAACTGCTGGTTGTTTCTCCAATTGCAAATCCTTTGCTTACTTTGTCATTCCTGCGAAGGCAGGAGTCCAGCGACTTTATTTTGCGTCAGAAACCATTACTCCGACTTAAACAAAAGAGTCGTAGTTTCAAACCATCGACTTAGCCCAGGCGGCACCCATCCAGGCCGCAGCAATACAAACTACGACATTGAGTAATACGTTTAAAAAAGCACGCTGCACAAAGCCCTGCTCCAGTAAATGTAATGTGTCCCAGGAGAAAGTTGAGAAGGTGGTTAGCGCGCCCAACACGCCAACCACTAAGCCCAATTTGATTTCCTGTGATACATTAAATTTTTGCACCAATAAAATGGACAACATACCAATGGCTAAAGACCCCAAAACATTCACTAGCAATGTGCCATAGGGAAAACTTCGACCGAACCAGTTATATATACCGGATGAAATCGAATAACGTAGCACTGCACCCAGTGCACCGCCCATAGCGACAAAGAGAAGTGCTTTCAAGATTTATTGTACGGCAATGATGGGAATCACCTTATCGGCTACGTCTTTGTATTCAGGAATTTCATGGAAGTTAAGGTAGCGATAAACTTCATCAGCCATCGTTTCCAAGCCCTTTACATGCTCCATATACTCTGCAACTGTCGGTATATGCCCAACAATTCCCGCTACCGCACTTAACTCAGCCGATGCCAGATAAACATTTGCACCATTGCCTAAGCGATTTGGAAAATTACGGGTTGAAGTTGACATGACCGTTGAGTTATCCGCAACACGTGCCTGGTTACCCATACATAATGAACAACCCGGCATTTCAGTGCGTGCACCGGCTTTACCAAAAATACTGTAATAGCCTTCTTCCGTTAACTGGTGCTCATCCATTTTGGTCGGCGGTGCAATCCACATACGTGTTGGAATATTATTTATGCCTTCCAACACTTTGCCTGCTGCACGATAGTGGCCAATATTGGTCATGCATGAACCTATAAAGACTTCATCAATTTTAGTACCCGCAACAGCAGATAATAATTTCACATCATCTGGGTCATTCGGGCAGGCAAGTATAGGCTCTTTGATTTCATTCAAATCAATTTCAATTATCTCTGCGTATTCTGCATCAGCATCTGGTTGCAGCAATTGCGGATCGGCTAGCCAGGCCTCCATAGCATCAATACGACGTTGTAACGTACGTTGATCCTGATAGCCGCTAGCGATCATCCACTTTAATAATGTAACGTTTGAGTTCAAGTACTCAATGATCGGCTCTTGAGCCAAATGCACCGTGCAGCCATTCGCTGAGCGCTCTGCTGAGGCATCAGATAATTCAAACGCCTGCTCTACTTTCAAATTCGGTAAGCCTTCAATTTCTAACACGCGGCCATTAAAGACGTTCTTTTTGCCTTTTTTCTCAACCGTTAACAAGCCTTTTTGAATCGCTACATAAGGTATGGCATTGACCAGATCACGTAATGTCACACCTGGCTGCATTTCACCTTTAAAACGAACCAGTACAGATTCCGGCATATCCAGCGGCATAACACCTAACGCCGCACCAAAGGCCACTAAACCAGAACCCGCAGGAAAACTAATGCCCATTGGAAAACGCGTATGTGAATCACCGCCGGTGCCGACTGTGTCTGGCAAGATCATACGGTTTAACCAGGAGTGGATAATTCCGTCACCGGGGCGAAGCGCAACACCAGAACGGGTTTGCATAAAATCAGGCAGGCTGTGCTGAAGATTAATATCAACCGGCTTTGGGTAGGCCGCTGTATGGCAAAACGATTGCATGACTAAATCAGCTGAGAAACCTAAGCAGGCTAGTTCTTTTAATTCGTCACGAGTCATCGCACCGGTGGTATCTTGTGAGCCGACTGTTGTCATGCTGGGTTCACAGTAAGTACCTGGACGAACTCCATCTACTCCACAGGCCTTACCCACTATCTTTTGCGCTAGCGAGAAACCTTTATCTGAATTGACTGGGTCAATAGGGCGTAAAAATATATCTGAAGGCGCTAAACCCAAAAAATCACGCGCACGGGCAGTTAAACCACGACCAATAATTAATGGAATACGCCCGTTTGCGCGTACTTCATCTGGCATGGTGGATGGGCGCAAATCAAACTTACATACTTCACTGCCATCTTCGGCCAGTACCACACCATCGTACGGGCGAATACGAATTACATCACCTGTATTCATGCTATCGACATCACACTCAATCGGTAAGGCACCTGAATCTTCCGCTGTATTGAAAAAGATAGGGGCTATTTTGCCACCCAGCACCACGCCACCTTCATGTTTGTTCGGTACAAAGGGAATTTCTACACCCATGTGCCATAGCACTGAGTTGATCGCCGACTTACGTGAAGAGCCAGTGCCCACTACATCACCTACATAGGCGATGGGGTAACCCTTCTTTTTTAGCTCTTCGATGGTCTCTAGTGGATTCTCCATTTTAGAAACCAGCATTGATTTCGCATGTAATGGAATATCAGGACGACTCCAGGCCTCTGTCGCGGGTGACAGGTCATCTGTATTGGTTTCACCTGGTACTTTATAAACCGTAAGCGTAATTTCTTCTGCCATTTCAGGTTTGCTGGTAAACCATTCCGCATCTGCCCAGGACTGGATGACCTGTTTTGCATAGTCATTGGTTTTAGATTTCTCGGTCACATCGTGGAATGCATCATAAATTAATAAAGTATGAGACAACGCTTTAACAGCAGCTGCTGCTGTTACGTCATCATCCAGACTAGCAATCAAGGACTGGATATTATAGCCACCCAACATAGTACCAAGTAGCTCAACTGCATATTCGCGTGAAATAAAACTACAGGTCGTCTCACCACTCGCCACTGCTGATAGAAAAGCCGCTTTAACATAGGCTGCCTGATCGACACCGGGTGGTACACGATGAACCAGTAAATCCAGTAACACCTGCGGATCTTCATTGCCAGGGGCCTTAATGAGTTCAACGAGTTCAGCAACCTGCTGAGCATCTAAAGCTAATGGAGGCAGGTTTTCTGCAGCGCGGTCTTCAACATGTTTGCGATAAGCTTGGAGCACGGTTGGTTCCTTATAAATTAGTTCTTTTAATCTCGCCGCATTATACAGTGTGCGCAATGCAATTTCCTGTGTTATCAAAAACAAGCAGATTTATCAGTCTTTGGTGTTACGACTTAACGTATATATTGCATTTTAAAGGCATAAATCCCCATTATCTATGTCTATAGTTTCCGATTTCTAGTAAAATCTCGCCTCCAAATATACGGGCCGTAACCAACATGAACTTTCTAGCACTATTTCCTTTTCTGAAATGGTTCAAATTCATCACCAAAGACACCCTTAAAGCAGACCTTACCGCAGGCTTAACCGGTGCAGTTATCGTATTACCGCAGGGTGTCGCCTTTGCGACCATCGCAGGCCTGCCGCCCGAATATGGTTTGTACACCGCCATGGTCACACCTATTATTGCCGCGCTATTTGGCTCCTCATATCATTTAGTATCTGGGCCAACCACCGCTATATCCATTGTAGTATTTGCCGCAATCAGTAATTTTGCCGAGCCAGGTACAGAAGAATTTATTTCCCTCGCCCTCACCCTGACTTTTCTGGCCGGTGTTTACCAACTGGGTTTTGGCCTGGCACGTTTAGGCGCTTTAGTTAACTTTGTATCCCATACCGTTGTTATTGGCTTTACCGCGGGCGCCGCAATATTAATCGCCACCAGCCAAATGAAGCATATTTTGGGCATTGATATTCCCAAGGGCGAATCATTTTTACATACATGGATGAGTATTTTTTCCGAAATAGGCAGCAGCAATCTTTACTTGGTAGGCATTGCGTTAGCCACCCTGCTCAGCGCCCTTGTCATTAAAAAGTTCACACCTAAAATTCCTAACCTGTTAATCGGCATGGTAGTGGGCAGTTTTATTGCCTATGCCTTTAAAGACTCTTCTGCTGGTATTGCCCTGGTGGGCGAAATTCCTGGTCGACTCCCCCCCCTTTCTTCACCTGATTTTTCACTGGATACCATAAAAGAATTGGCTCCAGAAGCCTTTGCCATCGCACTACTGGGCTTGATCGAAGCGGTATCCATTAGCCGTGCGGTTGCCACCAAGTCGAATCAGCGTATAAATTCGAATCAGGAATTTATTGGCCAGGGTATGTCGAACTTGTTCGGTAGTTTTTTCTCCAGCTATGCCGGTTCGGGCTCGTTCACTCGCTCTGGCATTAACTATGAAGCGGGTGCAAAAACACCCATGTCGGCCATTTTCGCTGCCATATTCTTGTTGATCATTGTTTTATTGATTGCCCCCCTCACCGCCTATTTACCTGTAGCGGCGATGGGCGGCATCATTTTATTGGTTGCGTATAATCTTATCGATTTACATCATATCGAAATGATTGTTAAGAATAGTCACTCCGAAACAGCTATTTTACTCACCACGTTCTTAAGTACTTTATTCCTTGAACTGGAATTTGCAATTTATATGGGCGTACTGATATCACTCATCTTTTATTTAAGAAAAACATCTATTCCCGAAATCCCAACCTTATCTGTGAATGCTGACCCAAAAACAGGTAGACGCTGTTTTATTGATATCCAGAAGAAGCCACTTAAGCAATGCCCTCAACTGAAAATCATCCGAATTGATCGCTCGATTTACTTTGGCTCTATCAATTATGTACAAGAAAGAATTTCACACATAGTTGAAAATGAACATATCTATCACATTATGATAGATGCTTCGCGCATTAACTTTATCGACCTCGCAGGTGCTGAAGGGCTTGTCTCAGAAAATAAAATATTGAAATCACACGGGGGTGGTTTATATTTTGTAGGCATTAAATCCAGCGTATATGAATTTGCTGCCAAGTCTTTTTTTATTAAAAAGATTGGTGCCGATCATTTTTATGACTCGAAGAGTACAGCTATTAGTGGCATATATAAAAAGCTTGATAGAGGCATTTGTGCTACCTGTCAGTCGCAAATATTTTCAGAGTGCAATGAGTAAACTACTGCAAAACTTGCACAACTATGGTGCTACTTAAACTTAAAAGACGATTTAATATTAAAGTGGGCTAATGGCAGGCGTACTGGTTTTTAGTGTTCTGGCAAATTGCCTGATAAAATAATGCATAGCTGGGGGGGGGGCTGGACAGCGATTGCTTTTTTGGAATATTAGTCGTGCTGGTGTTAACCCCCATTGGCGCAAAAACTTCAGGTAAATATTAATCTGGAATTTAAACCAGATCGTTACTTAGAAATACCATTTAATAAGCACATGACATATTTTTCAATAAAAAAACCCGCTATATGCGGGCTTTTTTATTGAACATAATTAATTACGATAATTTAATAATCGTAATTTCTGTGCGCCTTACTTACGAATCTTTCTTAGACATATAATCGTCAACTGCTGCACTAATGGCATCTTCTGCCAGTACAGAACAGTGAATTTTCACCGGCGGAAGCGCCAGCTCTTCTGCAATGTCCATGTTCTTAATCGCCCTGGCTTCTTCCAGTGTTTTGCCCTTCATCCACTCGGTCACCAGTGAGCTGGATGCAATCGCCGAGCCACAGCCGTAGGTTTTGAACACGGCATTTTCAATCAGGCCGTCGTCACTCACCTGAATTTGTAAACGCATCACATCGC